>Ga0307987_1000009_pt1 | contig 133309 bp, 99 predicted proteins | sample EllFjometagen181_FD_203157 | JGI IMG/M metagenome (GOLD analysis project Ga0307987, IMG submission 203157) | Marine microbial communities from Ellis Fjord, Antarctic Ocean - #181 | ecosystem: Environmental > Aquatic > Marine > Unclassified | place: Southern Ocean | collected 2014-10-08 | reverse complement strand
ATAGATCCACCCGGGCATGGCGGGCCATTTTTCGCGCCAGGACTTGGCGTGACTCAATTTTGAGTTACCCTCGCGTCTCGCTTCCACTCCCCACAGGAAAACCCATGCAGCGCAACGGCACCACCCCCAAGAAGGGCGACAACATCAAGCGCGTCGGCATCGTCTTTTCAGGCGGTCCCGCCCCCGCGGCCAACTCGGTCATCGCCGCGGCAGCCATCTCGTTCATCGACGACAACCGCGAAGTCATCGGTTTCTTCCACGGCTACACCCACCTGGAAGACTACCATCCCATCTCCCACCGGCTCCTGCCCGACACCCACTACCGCGTGTTCCAGGAGAAGGACGTGCTGGGCCTGCGCAACCGCCGCGGCATCATCATCGGCACCGCCCGCGCCAACCCCTGCAGCAATGTCGAGTCCAAGGCCGACCTCAAGGATCACAAGAAGACCGCCAAGCTGCGCAACGTCTACACCGCGCTCATCGATCTGCAGATCGACGCGCTCATCAGCATCGGCGGTGACGACACCCTCAAGACCGCCAACCTGTTGCAGATGTACCAGGAGACCCTCCCGGCCGACGCTCCCAGGGTCAAGATCGTCCACCTGCCCAAGACCATCGACAACGACTACAAGGGTATCGACTTCACCTTCGGCTTCTTCACCTCGGTAGACGTGATGGCCAAGGAGTTGCTGAACCTGCGGGCCGACGCCGAGAGCTCCTCGAGCTGGTTCGTGGTCGAGAGCATGGGCCGCAAGGCAGGCTGGCTGGCCTACGGTGTGGCCATCGCGGGCGAGGCGAACCTGGTCATCGGCACCGAGGATCTCGAGGACGAGATCACCAGCATCGAGAAGACCAAGGATCCCAAGACCGGCGTGGAGACCCAGGTTCGCAAGCTGGATATCCGCAAGCTGGCCAACAAGGTGGTCGACCTGATGGTTCAGCGCGAAAAGCGCGCCAACAAGCACCACGGCACCTTGGTGGTGGCCGAAGGCCTTGCCGAGCACCTGCCCTCATCGGTGCTGGCCAACATCGACCGCGATCCCCACGGCCTTATTCCCCTGGGCAGGCTCGATCTCGGGCGCATGGTCGCACAGGCCGTGAAGGACGAGTACACCAAGCGCACAGGCCGCAAGAAGAAGATCACCTCGGTGCAGCTTGGCTACGAGAGCCGCTGCGCCGCCCCCCACGCCTACGACGTGATGCTGGGCTCCCAGTTGGGGATCGGCGCCTACCGCGCCTTGGTCGAGGAAGGCCTCACCGCCCACATGGTCTCGGTCTCGGGTCAGCTGGACCTGCACTACGTGCCGTTCCACAAGCTCATCGACGCCAAGACCCTCAAGACCACCGTTCGCTTCATCGAGCGCGGCAGCGACTTCCACAAGCTCGCCCGCTTCCTCGAAACCCGGACAGAAGAGATCGCAGAGTGGTCCCCCGGCTACCGAGAAGAACAGACCGTCTGATCGCAGCGCCCAGGAGCATTGCTCTCGCTCACTCCGGCTTGGGCAGCACTTGGACCCGCACGAAGCGCTCGGGCGCGAAGTACGCACGCGCGAAGCGCTCGACCTCGGTGAGGGACACGGTGGCGCACAGCCCTCGCAGCTCGAGGGACCGGGCGGCCAGCGGGTCCACCGCCAGCCACAGGGCCTCGGCTGGGGCGTCATCGGCGCCCTGTAGCCCCGCGTGGATCAGGGCTCGGGCTCGGTCCACCTCATCCGCACTGAGCCCCTCGGTGGCCACCCGGGCCAGCTCGGCTTCCACCACGGCGACCTGCTCCAGCACCGACTCGGGAGCCATGGGCACCCTCAGGGTGTAGGGCGAGGGCGCCAGCGCCACCAGCCCGTCGGACATCAGGGCATAGGTGTCCCCCCGCTCGTCCCGCAGGGCGCGACGCAGGCGACGCAAGACCACGGTCTCGGCCAGCAGGGCCGCTGGCACCGCTTCATCGTCCAGTGACAGGCCCGACCGTGCCCACACCAGCAGGGCTTCCATGGTGGCCTCGACCTCGATGCTCACCGGCGCGGCGCCGAGCGCAGGGGAGAGCAGCGGGAGGGTGTCGGGCTGAGCCCACCAGGGGTCCTGAGCGCGGCGATGAGGGAGCACCCGCGCGAGCATGGCCGCCAACTCCTGGGCCCGCTCGATCTCGATGTCCCCCGCGAAGCCCAGAGTCCAGCCGTCGAGGGACAGCAGCCCTTCACGGATCTCAGCCATACGAGGGGCGGTCATGGCCACCCCGCCGGGGCGCCGGGTGACCCCGTAGCGCACGTCGTCGGGGTCAAAGAACAACCGCGCCACCGCCCGAGACTGCTGCACCGACGGCGAGTGCCGCCCGGCGTCCCAGGCATTGCGCTGGGCGGCCTTGTCCCAGAAGCGCCCCGCAGGGAACACCCCCTGGAGGCAGTCCACCAGCGACACCATGGCTTCCTCGGCGTCGCCTGGCATCATCAGCGCGGTCCAGCCAGCGCGGTGGTCGCGCACCCAGGGCACGAAGTCCACCAGATCCGAGCGCTCCGGCCCTTCCGCGTTGCATGCCACCAACGACCAGACCGTGTCGAGGTGCAGGTCCTGCCACCAGGCAGCGCTGCTGCCCACCGGCAGCGACAGCTCGACGCGCACCAGGGGGACACGATGGTCCTCCACCACCACCAGACGCCCCCCCGGCTCGAGGGGCTCGCTGTGAGGCGCCAGCGCATCGGCGAAGGCATCGGCGGGGGCCAGAACCACCGCCAGCGCCACCATGGGCACAGCGGCCGAGGGAACGCGCTTAGCGCACATGGACCCTGACCCCCGGCACGTCCAGGAACCAGTCCTGGTACAGCTGCAGCACCGCGCTGGCCGACACCGCCTCGAGGCCATCGAGGCGCTCGCTCAGCTCGGTGGCTCCACGCTCGGTGCCCGCCGCGATGGCCAGCGCCCGCGCGAGTGGGTCCCAGCTGCGGGCCAGCTCGTGGCGCCGGACGCTGGCGCGCACTTCGTCGATGGCCTGCTCATCGATCCAGTCGGTGTCAGCGCCGCGAACCGCGGTCTCCATCCGGTAGAAGGTGGGCTGACCCTTGATGGGCAGCACCACCCCCACCAGCGCTCCCATGATGGCGCCGAACTGGTACATCGCCAGGGGAACCCCCCGGTGACGGCGGGCGTACAGGGTAACCAAGCCACCCTGATCCGAGCGCCACACGTCGAGGGTTACCGGCACACCTCCGCCGATGATGCGGGCCATACGTACCTGGATGGTGGCGGAGCCTTCCCCCCTCAACAGGGCCAGCATGATCTGCCCAGCCCAGTAGGCTTGGTCACAGTCGGACCGGTCTTCACCCTCGGCGCAGATTCGATCGGGAGGCAGCTGCCACACCAGCCCGTTCTCCCGCGTGCGCAGGGTGGGGTCCCCAACGTCAATGCGCCGCGCCATGTCGATGGCCGCGAGAGGCGGCGGAGGCGTGGGCCGCTGGCCCGCTGGAAGGGCTCCGTACAGCGCCTCGATGCGCAACAGCAGGGGCACGGCCGCCAGGGGGCCCACCAGCACCAGGTGTACGTTGCGAGCGCCGTAGTGCCGCTCGTGGAAGGCTGTGACCGCCGCGATGTCCAGCGCGTCGACCGCTGCGGCCTCTCCCCCCACGGGCCGGCCGTAGGGGTGTTCCCCCAGCAGCTCCCGCTGTAGCCGCACGCCCAAGCGGGCGTGCGGCTCCATGCCGTAGCGCAGCCGCAGCTCGTCGAGCACCACGCCACGCTCACGCTCGAGCTGTTCGTGCTGCACATCGAAGTTGGCCAGTCGATCGGCCTCCATCTCGAGTACCGTGCCGACCCCCAGAGGGGGCAGCACCGTGTGGTATGTGGTGTCGTCCCTACGGGTGAACGCGTTGCTGGTGGCACCCAGGCCGTCTTGGAGATCCCACCAGGCCTCACGGGGGTAGCGCTCGGTACCCGCGAACATCAGGTGCTCCACCATGTGGGCCAGGCCGTGCTCGTCCGCGGCCTCGTGGGCCGAACCCACACCGACCCGGATGACCACGGCCTCGTGGGTCAGCATGGGGTCGGAGACGATGGTGACCCGCAGGCCGTTGCTCAGCTCGGCCTCGAGCAGGCCTGCGGACGTCTCCGCTGGCGGCGGAGCTGCGTGCACAACCACGCCGGCGGGCTCTTGTGCCCAGGCCGCCGCCAGCAGCGTTCCCGCATAGATACACAGGCTGGGTCCGGGCACTGGACCTCCCCACGAACGAAGGGCCGCGCAAACGCGCGGCCCCTAAGGCGTAACCCGCATACGCGGGGACATGCTGGCGGTTAGGCCTTGCTGGCCTTGTACTCTTGCGCCATCTTGATGCCGATGTCCAGGGCGGCCTCGTTGGCCGGCAGGAAGCGTTCCTTGCCCACCATCTTCTTGGCCATGGCGTACTTGACGATCTCGTCGGTGGCTGCGCCGGTGTAGCCGATGTAAGCACCCAGCACGACCATGTTGGCGGACTTGCCGGTGCCCACCTCGGCCTCTGCCAGGTGGTTGGCCGGCACGTACAGCACGTCGATGTCGTCCCGCACCGCCTCACGGTCGATGAGGGAGCTGTTGACGATCAACAGCCCACCGGCCTGAACCAGAGGCTCGAACTTGTCCATGGACGGACGGTTCATGACGATGGCCGCCGACGGATTGGGCACCACGGGGGACCCGATCTCACTGTCGGAGACGATGACGGTGCAGTTGGCGGTTCCGCCCCGCATCTCAGGGCCGTAGCTGGGCATCCAGCTGGTATTGGAACCTTGCATCATGGCCGCGTTGGACAGCAGCTGACCGATGAGCATGACGCCCTGGCCACCGAAGCCTGCAATCATCACTTCGTACTGCATGGTCTAGTCCTCCAGCTCGGCGGTCTTGTCGCAGAAGATGCCCATTGGGAACGCCGGGATCATGTTCTGACGGGCCCACTCGTTGGACTCCACGGCGCTCATGCCCCAGTTGGTGGGGCAGGTGCCGACCAATTCCACGAAGGTGAAGCCCTTCTGCTGGTACTGGAATGCCTTCATCACGCCACGCTTGGCCTTGATGATGTCCTTGGCCGTGAGCAGCGAGTAGCGAGCCACGAAGATGGGGGCCTCGAGACCGGCGATCATCTCGCTGACCTTGATGGGATAGCCCGCGCCGCGCAGGCCCGGATCGCGCCCGGTGGGCGAGGTGGTGGTCTTCATGCCCACCAGGGTGGTGGGGGCCATCTGACCGCCGGTCATGCCGTAGATGGCGTTGTTGTAGAAGACGACCGTGAACTTCTCGCCCCGGTTGGCGGCGTGGATGATCTCGGCCATGCCGATGGACGCCAGGTCGCCGTCACCCTGGTAGGTGAAGCTGTACAGGTCCGGACGGGCACGCTTGATGCCGGTGGCCACCGCCGGAGCGCGGCCGTGAGAGGCCTGGACCATGTCGAAGTTGAAGTACTTGTAGGCCAACACGGAGCAGCCCACGGGGCAGACGCCCACGGTCTTCTCGCGGATGCCCAGCTCATCGACGGCTTCGGCCACCAGGCGGTGACCCACGCCGTGCAAGCAGCCCGGGCAGTAGTGTGTGGGCATGGGGGTGAGGCTCTTCGGATAATCGAAGACGATCTTTGCTTCTTGTTCGCTCATGGATGCCTCCTAGCCGACCAGCTCGCGGATCTTGTCCGCGACCTCGCCAGGGGTGGGGACCATGCCGCCGACGCGGCCGTAGAACTCGACAGGGGTGCGCTCGCCCACGGCGATCTTGACGTCCTCGATCATCTGACCCATGGACATCTCGACATCGAGGATGAACTTTACCTTGGGAGCCCAGGCCTCGAAGGTGTCGTAGGGGAACGGCCACAGGGTGATGGGGCGAATAAGCCCGACCTTGATGCCTTCGGCCCGCAGCACCGCGATGGCGGTCTTGCTGATGCGTGCCGTGGTGCCGTAGGCCGCGATGCAGACCTCGGCGTCGTCCATCAGGTACTCCTCGACCCGCACTTCCTTCTGCTCGCACTGGCGATACTTGCGGAACAGGTGGTGGTTGTGCTCTTCGAGCAGCGAGGGCTCGAGGTACAGGGAGTTCACGATGTTGTTGTCGCGGCCCTCGCAGCCCGTGCAGCACCAGGAGCGGTCGTACTCCTTGGGCTCGTAGTCCTGGAACACCACTGGCTCCATCATCTGACCGATGAGGCCGTCGCCCAGGATCATCACGGGGTTGCGGTACTCATCGGCCAGGTCAAAGGCCAGCGCGACGAGATCGGCGGCTTCCTGGATCGACGAGGGGGCCAGCACGATGAAACGGAAGTCACCGTGGCCTGGGCGCGTGGCCTGGTAGTAGTCCGACTGTGAGGGCTGGATGCCCCCCAGGCCGGGCCCGCCACGCATGATGTTGACCACGACCACCGGCAGCTCGGCGCCCGCGCAGTAGGACAGGCCCTCCATCTTGAGGGAGATACCCGGAGAGGACGACGAGGTCATGACCCGCGCGCCCACCGCAGCGGCGCCGTAGATCATGTTGGACGCGGCCACCTCGGACTCGGCCTGCACGAAGTGACCCCCCACTTCGTACAGTCGCTTGGACATGTACTCGGGGATCTCGTTCTGAGGCGTAATGGGGTAGCCGAAAAAGAGCTTACAGCCCACGCGGACAGCAGCTTCGGAGATGGCCTCCGAGCCCTTCATGAGGAGCTTCTCTGCCATGGTTCCTCCTAGACTGCCCGGCGCTTCTTGGGCGCCTTGTAGACAGTGATGGCCACGTCGGGGCAGGTCACCGCGCACATCTTGCAGGCGATGCAGCGATCCGCATCGACCTGGACGGCGTAGTGGTAGCCCTTGAGGTTGATTTCCTTGCCCAGCTCGACGATCTGTCGGGGGCAGGTGACCACGCACAGGCCACAGCCCTTGCAGCGGTCACGATCGACTTCGATCCGGTTTCCCATGGGGGATGTCCTCATCCTAAGGGGATGGTCAGTTCTGCTTTGGCCGACCGAGCGGCGCGGCCTGGCGTGCACGAATCTGTTCGCGCATCACCCGGCTGCGCTGATCGCGCGGCGGCGCGAAGCGGGTGGGGTCTTCATACCAAGGGGGGAATAGATGACGCTGGATGGGCATGACGGGCACGCCGCCAGCGGTGTCGGGGAGCAGCTGTTCGGCGAGCTCGCCCATGACAGCCAGGTAGGCCACCGGAAGGTCGAACTCACGGCCGGCGTCGAGGACGGTCTGGTGGCCGGCCTTGATGACGGCCGGGGTGGTCTCGCCCCCCAGGTTGGGGTTCGAGATCAGCGCGGTGACCGGCAAGCGGGCGCTCTGCTGCACCCGCGCGATGGTGGCGCCGATACCTTCGACATGGCCGGTCCAGGGACGACGGTCGTTGAGCACCATGTAGAGCTGGTGGGGAACCTTGGAGACGAAGGGCGCGAAGCGGGCCAAGGCCCGGGCGCCGGCGTCGTCGCCACCCACATCGAGGATGAGGTGGACGTCGGGGTTCTCGATGGCGCCGCGCACAGCCGGAACAACGATGGGCAGGTCTGCCTGGGCCAGCTCGCCTTCGGGGGCCAGCACCGCCACACCCGCAGCCTCGAGCTCACCGCGCAGCTCGCGGGACCTGAAGAACGGATTGACCAGATCGAGATCCGCGATGGCGACTCTTTCACCCGCCGCTGCGCGGGAAAACGCCCAGTTGAGGGCGACCTCGGTCTTACCGCTGCCATAGGCACCGACGAAGATCCGGATGCGCTCGCCCATCGTTCACTCCTGAGGAAAAGGACCCGAGGACCAGGAGACACGCACCCCAGGGCCTTGCAGAGCCGGGGACTTATCGGTCCCCTCCCCCGGTCTCAAGCGCCGGGGCTATACACGCACGGCAAGCCCGGACAAACCCGATCCACGTCAGGAATCGGGGTGTGGGACCGGCGAACCTTGATAGGAGCATGGTCCACTCGAGGAACCCCATGCCCGAGCACAAGACCCTGCTCGTAGGCCTGGCCGGAGGTACCGCCTCCGGCAAGACCACCATCGCCCGCAACCTGATGGAGAGCTGGCCCGGGCTGCTGTCCATCGCCCACGACCGCTACTACCACACGGTGCCCGACCCCACCCGGCACAACTACGACCATCCCTCGGCCCTGGACTCGGCCCTGCTGTGCGACAACCTGGACCGACTGCTGGCAGGCGAGCCCGCAGCGCTGCCCTGCTACGACTTCGCCACCCACACCCGCCTCGAGCGCAGCGAGCAGGTGGCGCCCGCCCAGGTGGTGCTGGTGGAAGGCATCCTGGTGCTGGCCGACCCACGCCTGTCCAAGCGCTTCCACCTCAAGGTGTACGTGCACGCCCCCGACGACGTGCGGCTCCTGCGGCGCATCCGTCGCGACGCCGTGGAGCGCGCCCGCTCGGTGGCCTCGGTGCTCCACCAATACGAGACCACCGTGCGTCCCATGCACCTCGAGTATGTCGCTCCATGCTGGGAGAGGGCCGACCTCGTGCTGGATGGCGAGGCTCCTGTCCTGGACGAGACTCAACGGCTAGCCCAGGCCATCCACGCCCAGCTCGACGGCCAGCCGATCAAGGCCACGTCGTCTCGATGAGCAGCTCGGACTCCGGCTGGAGGTCCTCGTAGACGCAGCTGTCCAGTGGGGTAAACCGCGACGAACCCGCCAAGGCTTCGATGAGCACCCGTGTCTCCCGAGGTGCATCGAACAGGGGTCGCCAGGCGCATTCCAGCACCAGGTAGCGCCGCCCCGAGGACCAACCGCCCACCACGGGCTGGACCCGGCCTCCGTCAGCACCACCCATCAACTCAACCAGCTCTGCGGAGGCGGCGCCACGGTAAATAGCCAGGGTCGCATGGGAGCCGCTCACGGCGATGTCCACCACCTGGTCCCCCGCCTCGAGCTGACGGGCCAGGGTGACCACCTGTCGTACCGAAGAGAACGAATGGTCTCTTCGTACCAGGTCTTCTGAGCGCTCCGCGCGCTCCCAAAAGGCTGGAGCGGACGGGCCATAGGCGAGCCACACCACCACAAAGATCAGCGGGAGCCAGGCCAGCTCTGCCCAGAGGCTGTTCCGTCTGTGAGACAGCCGAAACGGCAGAGCACAACAGGCGATCGCCAAACTGGGTGCACAGCATAGAAAGGTGTGTGCGTAGCGCGGCCAAGGGACGGTGCTCATGACGCCAAAAACCGGCGCCACCAGCCACGCCAGGCCCAGCAGCACCGTGATCGCCACCGCAAATAGCCTCGGCCCCTTGCGCCGATAGCCCGCCCCGAGGAAAGCCAGCGCTGTGAGCACCAGCAAGACGTTCAGCTCGATCCCCGTTCTCGCCTTGACGAACCGCTCGGTGAGATCGCGAGAATTGGCGCGGAACTGCTCTTCGTAGGCAGGGTAGCGCTTGGGAAGGACCAGGTAGGCCAAGACCTGATGCAGGTGGCCAAACGAATCCCAGCGCCCAGGCCGCCACCAACCACAGTCCTGCACGCGTTCGTCGGGTTCCAGCGACCACCCGGCGGCCACTGGAGGTTGCACACGCCCCTTGGGAGGGGACTGCTGGGCTGTCTCCACAAACAGGCGGTAGCTATCCTCCACCGACATGTGAATGGCGGTCTCGAGGGGTGCGGGTTCGATGGGCGTGTGCCCGATCAACACCCAGGCGCATAGCAACGGCACGAAGACAGCCCCCCCCACGGCGAATGTCCGCCACCTCATCCGGTGGGCCCTCGAGGCTGTGACCAGAACGATGGCGACCAAGGCCGAAAGGAGCAGGGGCAGGGTGCTCCACGAGGACGTCGCCAGCAGGGCCAGCGAGAGGCCACAGTACAAACCATGGACCCATCGGTTTCCGTCGGCCCAGACGAACCTGATCACCGTCGTGAGGGACAAGACGACCAAGAGCGTGGTGAGAGGGTAGGCACTGGGCGAGGCCACAAACTCGACGACCGATGCCTGCGACGGGACCAGGAAGGCAGCCGCGAGTGCCACAACCCTGGGCGCCATCTCTCGGACGAACAGGTAGCAGGCCATGGGAAGCAGGCCGGTGGCCACGACCGTCACCCCCAGAGCACACTCGTGGGGGGGGATGGGGAACAGCGCAGCCAACAACGCGGACACAGCAGGGTACAACGGCGCGTAGAAGTCGGACCCGCCTCGGTAGCCGGGCTCGAGGTAGCCCAGTGTGTTGTTCAGGTAGTCCCAAGAGTCCTGCCCCTGGGGTATCCAATCCGGATCGACCGCTCCGTGGAGAGAGAAGGCCCAGAACACGCCTGCCAATGCGACGAGCCCCGCCAGGATCCAGTCGAGCCAGGCGGGGAACCGCGGTGAGCTCGCGGGGATGAGCCAAGGCAACCGGACCAGGCCCAGCAACACCAGGCTCCAGGCGACGACCGTGGCAGCGAGACCCAACAGTGGCTGCGAAGTCAACAGATCTCGCTCAACAGCCTTGGCTCGAAACCGTCCATGACCTGTCCTCGCCGTCGCGTCATCGACCGCGCCCATCATGACGGGATTCGGCGTTGTCCTGCTGCGACCCGGCAGGCTTGTCCCCGCCACTTCCGGCCGCCACGCTGATGCCAAAGGCCCACTTGGCGCTGCCACCGTCGGGGTCCTCGACCACAACGTTGACGGCGTAGTCGCCGGCCTTCGCGCGCTCGGATCCCTGATAGCTCAGGGTTCCGCTGCTGGCATCGATGGTCATGCCATCGGGATGGCCCTCGAGGTGGAAGCTGAGGGCGTCCGAGTCGATGTCCTTGGCCTGGACCCGGAAGCCGTCGACGCTGCGCAGGCTTCCCGGCTTGGTGGTGATCTCCGGCGGCGTGTTGCGCACGATGATCAGCGGCGAGAACCCCTCGGTCTCCGCCTGACGGTCCTTTGCCAGCACGCTCAGCTGCACCTTGTCGCCCTTGGCGTAGTAGGTGTGCGGAAGCCTGGACTGGCGCTGACCACGGATCTCCACTTCGTTCACCAGCCAGGTGTACTCGTAGCGGATGTGGTCCCGGTCGGGGTCTTCACCTTCCACCGTGGCCGCGAGGTCGTCCATCGTCCGGGGCATGCCCGGCTCGACGGAGATGCGGGTGATGACAGGGGCCCGGTTGACGTCCAGCACCGGCGCGGAGCCCGTGTCCTTCTTGGCAACCGGCGTGGTTGGCGTTGTGGCCAAGCCACCAGGCTCGACCGGCTCGAGGGGCACGGGCACGAGAGGCAGTGGATCGCAGGCGATCAGCAGGACGCACAGCAGGTGCAGACGCGACATGCGTGAACCTCCATAGGCAGCTCGGGTACACCGTTGTATCATCCCCCCGTCCCTTCTGAAGACGATAGGACCCTCCAGAGCATCCCCAGCCATGTCCACCCACGACACACCAGAGCCCACAGTTCCCGACGAACCCCTGCGCATCGATCTGACCCTCGAGGGGGAAGAAGGCGGGCGCTGGAGGGTGCGGGTCGGGCTCCGTCCCACCGGGGACTCGGTCTATATCGACGGTGCCACCGTAGCCTTGAACGACGGCACAGGGCGGCAGCTCGGGCCCGCCGTAGTGCTGCCCGTGGCCGGCGAAATCTCCGTCTATGTCGAGGTTCACGCCCGGGTCCAGGGTCCCACCACCATCCGGGCCGGCACCCAGCTGCGCTGCACCGTCTTCTTCTCGTCGGGCCGCGAGCCCCAGGTCGCCGAAGAGTCCGTGGCGCCACGGCGGGGTTTCGCTGCGTGGCTGCGGGGCGAGTGTGCCATGGACCGCACCCTACCCCTCGAGGGGCGGGCCTTGCAGGACGACGAGCTGGTCGCCCTGCGGGAGCACTGGGCAGGGTTGTTCCCCGATGGCGACCGCGAAGACCACGCCTTCGACGTGTTCAAGGACGACCTGCTCTCATCCCTGGACCTGGACGACAACGACTCGGTCACCGAAGAGATCCTTCGGATGCTCAAGGAAGACTAGGCGGGGAGCCTACAGACCGCCGCCCAGCACCAAGTAGGCCGCACCGGCCGCAGCGCCGGCGGTGGCCTCGCCTTGGGCGCCCACAGCGATGTCGCCGTAGCCGTCGCCGTTGGCGTCGCCGCCCAGCGCGACCGATGAGCCGGCCAGGTCGTCGGCGGCCCGGCCCAGCAAGCGGGCGGCGGCGGCGGCCAGGGAGTGATCCCCGCTGACGGGCCCCAGCAGGAGATAGGCCGCACCAGCGCTCGTGTCGCTTGTGCCGTCGTAGATGGCGCCCACCACCAGATCGTCGAAGCCATCGCCATCGACATCGGCGGCGCCAGCCACAGAGGTGCCCGCGGCATCGCCGGCCGTATCGCCCAGCAGGCGCGCATCCGCGGTGTTGAGGGCCACATCGCCCCCGATGTTGGTGAGCACCAGATAAGCCGCACCCGCATCGATCCCGCTGGCGTCGCAGCCGGGTGCGCCGATGATGAGATCGTCCAGACCGTCACCATCGACATCACCGGCGCCCGCCACAGACGTGCCCGCCTCGTCCGAGGCATCACCGATGAAGCGGGTGTCCGCGGAGCCCAGGCCGAGATCGCCGGTCACGGGGCCGAGCACCAGGTAGGCCGCACCGCTGTCCGTGCCGCCGAGATCGCCGCCCGGAGCACCGACGATGAGATCGGTCATGCCGTCACCGTCGATGTCTCCTACGGAAGCCACTGCACTGCCCGCATAGTCGCTGGCAACTTCGCCGATCAGGCGCGCGTGGGCGCTGGCGAGACCGGCATCGGTGACCACGGGGCCGAGCACCAAGTAGGCCGCACCCGCGTTGCTACCGCCCAGGTCGCTGGCGAAAGCACCCACCATGAAGTCGGCGTAGCCATCACGGTCCACATCACCCGCAGCGCTCACCGCCAGACCGGCCTGATCACCGCTGTCTTCTCCCGTGAGGGTGGCATCGGCCAGGCCGAGATCCATCTCGCCCGAGACGGGGCCGAACAGCAGGTAGGCGGCGCCCGCGTTGCCCCCACCGGCGTCCTGACCCGAGGCGCCAACCAATAGGTCGTCGAAGCCATCGGCATCGACATCGCCCACACCCGCCACCGACGATCCCGCGTAGTCACCGTAGGTTTCCCCGCGGAAGATGGCGTGGGCGCTGGACAGGGACAGGTCGGAGCTCACCGGCCCCAGCACCAGGTAGGCGGACCCGGAGTAGATGCCCGCGGCATCACTCTCTCGCGCCGAGACCGCGAGATCGTCCAGCCCGTCGCCGTCCACATCGCCGGCCCATGACAACGCATAGCCAGCCAGATCGCCGGCGTTCTCGCCCCATAGCAGGGCGTCCGCATCGCCGAGGCTCAGGTCACCGCTGGGGGTGCAGCCCACCGCCAGGCCGTCGCAGTCGTCGTCCACGCCGTTGCTGCAGACCTCGGTGGCGCTGGGGTTGACCGCGATGGCGCTGTCGTCGCAGTCGCCACCCGTCGAGACGTAGCCGCTGGGCTGGCTGCAGGCCGAACGAGTGTCGCTGTCCGTACCGTAGCCATCGAGGTCGCTGTCCAGGTACCAGACGGTGGCATCGACGGCGGCGTCCTCGTCGGCGGTGCCGTCGCAGTTGTCGTCCACACCGTTGCAGACCTCTGTGACGCTGGGGTTGACGGACGCGTCGCTGTCGTCGCAGTCCTCGCCCAGGGCAGAGTCCGCGAAGAAGCCAGGCGCGTAGCAGGCGGTGTAGTCTGCGCCGGGGTCGCCGAAGCCATCGCTGTCGGCGTCGAGGTACCACAGCGTGGCGTCCACGGCGTCCTCCTCGTCCACAATGCCATCGCAGTCGTCGTCCACGCTGTTGCAGACCTCGCTGGCGCCGGGGTTGGTGGCGCTGTCACCGTCGTCGCAGTCGGTGCTGACCAGGGACTCACCGCTGTCGGTGCAGTCCAGATCGGCGCCCGCCACGGTGGTGCTGACGCCGAAGGTGTCGAGGTCCACATCGAGGTAGCAGGTGTCGCCGCCATCACAGTCCTGATCGACGCCATCGGCGGTGGTCTCAGGGGCGCCGGGGTAGGCGTCCGAGCGGCCATCGTCACAGTCGCCCCCGCTGGCCACGTAGCCCGAGGGCTGAACGCAGCGCACCAAGGTGGAGCTATCCAACCCCCAGCCGTCCAGGTCGCCATCGGCGTACCAGGTGGAGGCATCCGCAGCGTCGTCTTCGTCCACCACACCGTCGCAGTCGTCGTCCACGCCGTTGCAGAGCTCGGTGGCCCCCGGCGATACGGACGCCGAGCCATCGTCGCAGTCGGTGCTGAGCGCAGACTCGCTGGCGTCGCTGCAGTCGAGATCGACGCTGACCACCGTGGACGACCCGCCGTAGCCGTCACCGTCGTTATCCAGCTGACACAGATCCCCACCGTCACAGTCCTGGTCCAGGCCGTCAGCCACGTACTCAGCGGCCCCCGGATAGACGCCGGAGGCGTCGTCGTCGCAGTCTGTGTCTAGGGTGGACTCGCCGCTGTCGGTGCAGATGAGGTCAGCGCTGAGGGTGGTGGTAGCGTCACCATAGCTGTCTCGATCGACGTCCTGGTAGCAGGTGTCGCCGCCATCGCAGTCCTGGTCCACACCGTCGGCCACCGCTTCCAGCGCCCCCGGGTAGATGCTGCCCGTGCTGTCGTCGCAGTCGCCGTTGACTACCGCCTGGCCGGCGTCGGTGCAGGCGATGGTGGTAGTGCTGAGGGTGGCGTCGGACCCGTAGCTGTCGAGATCGGAGTCCTGGTAGCACAGCTCGTAGCCGTCACAGTCGGCGTCCACGCCGTCTGCCACCGACTCAGTGGCGCCGGGGTAGGCGCCAGGGTTGCTGTCGTCGCAGTCGCTGGAGGATAGAGACTCGCCGCTGCCGCTGCAGTCAACCAGGACCGAGGGAACAGTGGCCGTGCCACCGTAGCCGTCACCATCGGCGTCCTGGTAGCAGGCCTCGAGGCCATCGCAGTCACTGTCCACACCATCGGCCACCGTGTCGGTGGCGCCCGGGTAGATGGAAGCGTTCGAGTCGTCGCAGTCGGTGCTGGAGACGGATTCGACGGCATCGGTGCAGCCGAGGTCCGACGAGCTCACGGTGGTGGCGCTGCCGTGGGTATCGCCATCGAGATCCTCATAGCAAAGCTCGATGCCGTCGCAGTCATTGTCCACACCGTCGGCCACGGACTCGGTGACCCCTGGATGCGTGGCGGGGTTGGCGTCGTCGCAGTCGGTGGCGAGTTCGACAGCGACGTAGCCGAGGGGCTGCGCGCAGTCGATGTCGCTCACGGCGGGATCGCCGTAACCATCGACATCGACGTCGGCGTACCACGTGAGCACATCCGCGGCGTCGTCCTCGTCGATGGCGCCATCGCAGTCGTCGTCGTCCAGGTTGCAGTACTCTGTGGCGCCGGGGAACTGTGCGGCGTCGCTGTCATCGCAGTCCGTGGCATCCACCGTCCAGCCCGACGGCTGGCCCCCCAGGCAATAGAGGCTGCCAGGGGCGCCGCTGTCGCCAAAGCTGTCGGCGTCGACGTCGGGGTACCAGGTCACGGCGTCGGTGACATCGGGGTCGCCGTGGTCCAGCAAGCTGTCGCAGTCGTTGTCCAGCCCGTCGCAGATCTCGGTGGCGCCCGGGTGGATGGCCGCGTCGCTGTCCAGGCAGTCGGTGGCATCGCTCACAAAGCCGGTGGGCTGCAGGCAGGCGATGGCGCTGGTGGACGTGTCACCCCAGCCATCTCCGTCCGCGTCGGCGTACCAGGTGGAGGTATCCAGCGCGTCGTCGTCTTCGAGCAAGCCATCGCAGTCGCTGTCCACCGCGTCGCAGTACTCCGGAGCGGTGGGCCAGCGGGAGTTGTCCAGGTCGTCGCAGTCGCCCTCGTAGCCACCGGGGATGGCCAGCGGCGTGCCGCCGGAGGCGGTGACCCGTAGGTCGTAGTCATCAGCCCAGTAGCCGTCCCTGTCCTGGTCGCCATCGTTGCCGTTGCAGGTCTGGTCCACGCCGTCGTACCAGGCCTCGATGGCGCTGGGGTTGACGCTGGGGTCGTCGTCATTGCAGTCGGTGCCCGAGATGCCATCGCGGTTGGGCACCGTGTCAGAGGCGGCACCGTCGCGGTCAACGTCGAAGTCGTCATCGCCCGCACAATCCTGGTCCACGGCGTCGTAGAAGGTGTCCGCGGCTCCAGGGTTGACCTCGTCGGCGTCCAGCAGCGGGTAGCTGTTGATGACGGTGTAGTCCGTGGGCAGCCCGCCCACTTCGATGAGCACGTCCCAGCAGTCGCCCTCGTAGCCGGTGGGCACTGGCAGCGGGCTCCCGCCAGAGGCCGTCACCAGGGCGTCGTAGTCGGCGGCCCAGTAGCCGTCACCATCCTGGTCACCATCGTTGCCGTCGCAGTCCTGATCCACACCGTCGTACCAGAACTCCACGGATCCGGTCCCACCGACCTCGGGGTCGGTGTCGTCGCAGTCGATCTGATCGCAGTGACCCTGGGCATCGGGGTCGGCATCCAAGCCGTCGCCATCGGCGTCGCAGTCGTTGTCGTCGCAGTCCTGATCCACGCCGTCGTACCAGATCTCGTCCGCGTCGGGGTTGACCGCCGGCTGCTCGTCGTCGCAGTCCGCGCCATCGTGGTCGATGTGGTCGAAGCCATCGGTGTCAGCGTCGTAGTCCGAGGCACCGTTGCAGTCCTGGTCGATGCCGTCGTACCAGGCCTCCACGGCGTCGGGATTGATCTCCGAGCCATGGAGCGTGGTACCTAGGGGCCCCACGAGCTCGTCCCAGCAGTCCCCACCGGGCAGACCGCCGCTTCCCAGCACGCCCAGGGTTACCAGACCCTCGTATTCGGTGGGCACGAAGCCATCGCCATCCTGGTCGTAGTCGTCATCGCCAGCGCAGTCCTGGTCCACACCGTCATAGGGAAGCTCTGGGGCCCCCGGGTAGACATCGGCGCTGGTGCTGTCGCAGTCCTCGGGCCAAGCTACGCCGTCACCGTCGGGATCGTAGGCGGACTCATCGAGGTCCGAGGGCACCAGGTTGCAGGCCGCCATGGCCAGCGCGGACAAGAGGATGACTGCGCGCACGTTGGGACCCTCACTCCGCCTTGCAGCGCGTAAAGCCTGCGCTGCAGCGGACGGTCACGGTGCCACCTCGGTGAACCGCGACGCTGCCAGCGACCATGGGTTCACGCCCCGAGAAGGTGGCACGGATGGTGTATGAACCCTCGGGCACCGTCGCCGGCAGCACGAAGGCTCCCGGTGAACCCACGAGCACGACCTTTTCGGCGTCACCCGCGAGCTCCACGCGGCCCTTGGGAAGCTCGGCTTCGGGTTCGGGTTTTGGCTGTGCCGTGGTTGCGGTGCCGCCCCCCGCAGAAGCCGGCGCGGGGGCCGATGTCGCCGCAGGCGCGGGCGCCGTCGCGGGCTGGGGTGCGGGTTCTGGGACAGGCACTGGCTGAACGGTCACGAGGACCGGCTCGGGCTCGAGCTCAGGCTGCGGGGCGGCTTTGGGCTGGGGCGACTCCACAGCCGACTCTGGTTGCACTACCGGCACGGGGCTGGGCAGGCTGGCCTGAGGGTTGAGGGCCTGGAGCCGATCCATGGCCACGAGCCCAGCAGCAACACCGGTGGCCAGCAGCAGCAGGAACAGCAGCACCCCGAGCAGCACCCATCGCATCGGCGAAGGCGTGGTGGTCGAGGCTGGGGCCGTGGTCGGGGTCGGGACGGGCTGTGGGGACTGCGGCGGAGGGGTGGGCTCCACCAGCGGTGTGTTCCTGGGGCCCAGCTCGCCGGAGCGATCCACCGGCTTGACGAATACTCCCGACATGGACGGGGGCGGTGGAGGCGGCGGGATCTCCCGACTACTCGTGCCTACAGATCCCGTGGTGGCTCGAGCCGCCGGCTGACGGAACGCTCCCGACCCGGTACCGACGGAGCTAGTGCTGGCCACGGTCACTGGGCGATTGAACGCTCCTGATCCCGTGCCGCTCGCGGTGATGGACGGCGCCACCACAGGGCGGCTGAAGGACCCCGAGCTGGTGGGGGTGGGGCCAGGCCTGAGGGAGGCGAAGGTGCCTTCGGTCTGTTCCACCAGGGCCGAGCCGGTGAGGGTGTCGGCGGGCAGCTTGGCGATGCTCTTCAGGATGCCCGGCACGGCCTGTTCGGCCCAGTAGCGCAGAGGTTCGTCGTCGAAGCGCCGACGCAGGTTGACGCACATGCGCTCGAGCTGACCGGCAGAGGGTCGGTCATCGGAGTCATAGGCCAGCATGCTGCCTAGGAAGAGCAGCAGGTCCCGGCTTCCCAGGCCCTGCTCCACCAGGAAGCGCAGCGCGGCATCCACGTGCTTGGTGTGGCGATCGGGCACCGCCGAGGCGCGCCCAAAGGCCCGTCCGGTGACCAGCTCGAAGAACACCACACCCAGGGCGTAGACATCGGCGGCGGCGGTGTCACGGAAGTCCAAGCGCTCCGGCGCCATGTAGGGCAGCGAGCCCATGCCGTAGGCCTGAGTTTTGGCTTCCCGGGCGCCGAAGTCGGCCCGCGCGATGCCGAAGTCCAGCACCTTGATCTCACCGTTGGAGGTGAGCACGATGTTGGAGGGCTTGATGTCGCGGTGCATCAGCCGCAGGGGCTTTCCATCGGGCCCAGGTGCCTTCCAGGCCGAGTGCAGCGCCCCGGCCACTTCACCGATGATCTCCACCGCGGCACCCGCAGGGACAATGTTGTCGGCCAAGACACGCTTGAGGTCCGCGCCTTCGACATACTCCATGACCACCGCCCAGCGGTTGGCCAGCCGGACCAGGCGATCGGCGCGCACGATGGCGCGATGGCGAAGCATACCCAGCAGCCGCGCTTCGTCGCGCAAGCGGGCGAGCACGTCTTCGAGATCCTGCATGTTCTCGTTGAGGACCTTGAGGGCCACGACCTTGGAGAAGCCACCCTCGCCGATGAAGCGAGCCCGATACACCGTACCGAAGCCGCCCTTGCCCAGGGGAGCCTCGATCTCGTAGCGCCGGCCGGAGTTCACCATATGATGGTCACGCCTCCTACGATCCCCAGCCCGAGGGCCAGACCGGCGCTACCCTGAGCCGCATAGCCCAGGGTGCGCGCGCGCTGTGCGAGCTTGTCGTGGTCAGCCAGAGACGTATCGGGTGAGGCCTCACAGCCACCCCAGGTGACGCACTCATCCACGGCTTCCTGCCACTGGTTGCGGCTGAGCAGAGCCGCCACGAGCAACCCGCCGGAGGCCACAGCGGCACCGCCCGCACCAGCCAGCAGCGCGATGCTGGCGCCGTCGCCGGGTTCGGGGGCGAGCACCAGGGGCTCCGAGGGTCCAGGGGGAGGAGGGGCCTGCCGGAAGACGTCCATGGGGTCTTCCTCGTGCATGGCCGCGAGCACCTCAATGGGCAGGTGCGCCCCTGCCGGCAGCCAGTTGGACCAGCGCACATTGCCGTGGTCATCGATCCACTGCAGGACGAAGGGCCGGTCCGACGGACGGGTAGTGGTGGGCACCCCGTCTAGATAGAAGCTGCCTTCGGTGGGCTCCGCCAGGTCGGCGCTGGGCTGTGCTACATCCTTGACCGCGGCATCGTAGACCTGGCGCAGAGGATTGCCACGGGGCGCCAAGGTGGATGGGGGTCGCCAGGTGGGGTCGGCGGCCAAGACCGCCCGGAAGGCTTCCTGGGCGCGGCCGAGTTCCTGACCGGTGTAGGAATCCAACGCCATCAGCAGGTGCAGGCGCATGGCCAGGTCAGCATCCACCGCGGCCTCTGGGCAGCCCACCAGCTCCCGGACCTCGTGGATGGAGGTCTCGAAGCCCGCCGAGTCCATGTCCTCGAAGGCACTGATCCCCGCATCCACTTTCTCGCTCAGAACATCCATGGCCACGGGGCACTGGGCCCCGGCGATGGCGCTGGCGATCAGGAGGGTGAGGATCATGGTGCTAGTTCACCGTGAACGTGCCGATCTGGCTGAGGTCGAAGACCTCACCCGGCGCGTACCCACTGGGACCCTCGGTGTCGGTATAGGGGTAGTCGCCTCGGAACTCACCGTAGAGCCATGGACCGCCGTCGTACCTGAAGCGGAAGGTGAAGTCGTAGGTTCCCGCAACCAGGGACGAGAAGTTGCCTTCGTACTCGCTGTTCCAGATCGTGCAGGCCAAAGGTAAGCTGTTGAAGGTGGCCGTGGACCAGGTCCAGGCGTCGTAGCGGGGGTCGGAGCCCGCAGGGCCGTACCCGAGCTCGGCGGCCAGCATGGTCGGCTCAATGGTGCAGTGCCCAATGCCAACGGCCTCGACACGACCGTAGAGCTGGGCGGTGGTCTCACCCGCCTCGAGCGTGGGGCCACCGCCGGAGTCGGCCACGTAGTCGATGCCGTAGCTGGCGTGGGTGCTGGGGATGGGCCACCACAAGAAAGCGGCATCGAGATCGACGTAGTTCAGGCCATCGCCGATGAAGTCGATGTACTTGCCGTTGTAGATCACCACATCGGAGCTGCCCTGGGACGCGGAGCTGGGCGCGGTGAAGTCCACCTCGGTACTGGACACGGTGCCAGGTGTGATCTCGGCGTCATCACCCCAGCTGCCCACGGTGACGACCACAGCGCCACTGCCATAGTCGAGCTCGGTGCCGGAGATGGTGACGGTGTCGCCACCCGCGAGGAAGATCTCCGAAGGATCGAGCTGGTCGATCTCGGGGCAGGCCTGGTCGTTGTCGTCGTAGGGCGTGCCCTGCTCGAACTCGTAGGTGCTGGTGGAGTTGTCGAGGTCGTAGATGCACGCGGCCGCGGTCCAGTTGGCCACCAAGTCGTTGCTGGTGGCATCCTGGCTGCCGACATCCAGCGCCATGGCGTTGCCATCGTTGTTGGGCCAGCCGGTGCCGTAGACGACCTCATCGATGACCGTACCGTCCGTGCCATCCGTGCCGTAGGTGGCGATGATGATCTCGTCGTCCCCGTTGCCCAGAGTGAAGCCCGAGTAGTCGTAGTCGTAGTCGTCCAGGGCGTCGGCGCTGACAACCAAGACCGCGTAGTCGTGGCTCGGGACCACGACGGAGCTGGCGATCTGGTGGCTGTCGGTGCCGGCGTCCAGCAGCATCAGGCCTTCGAGATCGATGTCCGAGCCCGTGGCATTGTAGACCTCGATCCACTCGCCCGAGGTGTCCGCCTGCAAGGCGGCGTCGACCATGGCCTCGTTGATGACCAGGTCGCCCACAGCCGGGCAGGTGTTGCCCGCCGTGCCGCCACCAGTCTCGTTGCAGTCGTTGATCAAGCCATCATCGCAGTACTCGAGCGCGCCAGGGTAGACCTCGTTGTTGCTGTCGAGGCAGTCGGTGGCGTCGGTGACGTGGTCGCTCGGAGCGCTGCAGGCGTCCTCGCTGTCGGTGGCGTCGCCGTAGCTGTCGGCATCGCCGTCGTGGTACCAGGTGAGGGAATCCGACGCGTCGCCGTCGACGTTGCCGATGAGGCCGTCGCAGTCGAAGTCCACGGTGCCGCAGTACTCGGTGGCGCCCAGGAAGATGTCGGGGTCGCTGTCGTCGCAGTCGGTGCTGTCGTCTTCGTAGCCGGAGGGCTGGTCGCAGGCGAGGAGGGTGGTGCTGGCGCTGTCGCCCTGGCTGTCACCGTCGGTGTCGGCGTACCAGGTGGTGGCCGTGGACGTGTCGAGGCTGGTGTCATCGTCGTCGATGTCGCCGTCGCAGTCGTTGTCCGCGCCGTCGCACACCTCGGTGGCCGCGGGGTTGATGGCGATGGCACCAGACCCCGTGTCGTCGCAGTCGGTGCTGACGGTGGACTCCTGGCTGTCACCGCAGTCGCTGTCGGTGCTGGTCTTGGTGCTGGTGGTGCCGTAGCCGTCGCCGTCGAGGTCCTTGTAGCAGATCTCCCCGCCGTCGCAGTCGTTGTCCACCTCATTGCCGACGATCTCGGTCTCGCCCGGGTTGCGGTCGGCGTCGAGGTCGTCGCAGTCGGTGGCGTCGGTGACGTAGCCGGTGGGCTGCTCGCAGTCGATGTCGGAGCTGGTGGCCAGGCCGTAGGTGTCACCGTCGTAGTCGAGGTACCAGGTGGCCACGTCCACCGCCGTGTCCTCATCGGTGCTGCCGTCGCAGTCGTCGTCTTCGCCGTTGCAGTACTCGTCGGCGCCGGGGTACTGCGCGGCGTCGGCGTCATCGCAGTCGGTGCTGACGGTGGCCTCGCCGGTGTCGGTGCAGTCGATGTCGACGCTGGCCTGGGTGCCGGTGCTGCCGAACTCGTCGTGGTCGTTGTCCTCGTAGCAGGTGTCGCCGCCCGAGCAGTTCTGGTCGATGCCGTCGGCCACGATCTCGGACTCACCGGGGTTGACCGCCGCGACGGCATCGTCACAGTCGGTGTTGACGCTGGCTTCACCGGGATCGTTGCAGTCGAGGTCGGCGCTGGTGCTGGTGCTGGTGCTGCCGTAGCCATCGAGGTCGCCGTCGCTGTAGCAGGAGTCGCCGCCCGAGCAGCTCTGGTCCACGCCGTCGGCCACGACCTCGGCCGCGCCGGGGTAGGCCGCGCCGTTGTTGTCGTCGCAGTCGGTGCTGATGGAGGCCTCGCCGGAGTCGGTGCAGTCGAGGTCCACGCTGACCTGCAGCCCGGTGGAGCCGAAGCCGTCCACGTCGTTGTCCTCGTAGCAGGTGTCGCCGTTGGCGCAGTCCTGGTCAATGCCGTCGGCCACGACCTCGGTGGCGCCCGGGTAGACGCTGGAGACGGCGTCGTCGCAGTCGGTGGTCAGGGTGCTGGTGCCACCTTCGTAGGCGTCGCTGCAGTCGGCGTCCGAGGACACCCGGGTGTCGCCCGAGCTGTCCAGGAAGCCGTCGTTGTCGTCGTCGTCGTAGCAGATCTCGCCACCGTCGCAGTCCTCGTCGTCGCCGTTGCCCACCGTCTCGGTCGCGCCGGGGTAGTCGCCGGCGTCGGTGTCGTCGCAGTCGGTGGTGAGGTCCGTGGTCTTGCCTTCGTAGGCGTCGTCGCAGTCGGCGTCGGAGGAGAAGCGGGTGTCGCCCGTAGTGTCGAGGTAGCCGTCGTTGTCGTCGTCGTCGTAGCAGGTCTCCACACCGTCGCAGTCCTCGTCGTCGCCGTTGCCCACCGTCTCGGGGGCGCCGGGGTAGTCGCCGGAGTCGCTGTCGTCGCAGTCGGTGTTATCGGCGACGTACCCGGAGGGCTGGTAGCAGTCGATGTCGCTGACCGCCGGGTCGCCGTAGGTGTCGGTGTCGGTGTCGGCGTACCAGGTCAACACGTCATCGGAGGCGTCTTCGTCGACCTGTCCATCGCAGTCGTCGTCGTGGCCGTCGCAGTACTCGGTGGCACCCGGGTAGGCGGTGGAGTTGCTGTCGTCGCAGTCGGTGGTGAGGGTGCCGGTGCTGCCTTCGTAGTTGTCGGTGCAGTCGGCATCGGATGAGATGCGGGTGTCGCCGGTGGTATCGAGGTAGCCGTCGTTGTCGTCGTCGTCGTAGCAGATCTCGCCGCCGTCGCAGTCCTCGTCGTCCTGGTTGCCCACGATCTCCGTCGCGCCGGGGTAGTCGCCGTTGTCGCCGTCGTCGCAGTCGGTGGTGGGATCGCTGTTGGTGCCCTCGTAGCTGTCGGTGCAGTCGGTGTCCGAGGACACCACGGTGTCGCCAGTGGAGTCGAGGTAGCCGTCGTCGTCATCGTCGTGGTAGCAGATCTCGCCGCCGTTGCAGTCCTCATCGTCGCCGTTGCCCACCGTTTCTGTCGCGCCGGGGTAGTCGCCACTGTCGCTGTCATCGCAGTCGGTGGTGGGGTCGGTCCAGGTGCCCTCGTAGGTGTCCACGCAGTCGGCGTCAGCCGAGATGAGGGTATCGCCGGTGGTGTCGAGGTAGCCATCGTTGTCGTCGTCGTCGTAGCAGATCTCGCCGCCGTCGCAGTCCTCGTCGTCCTGGTTGCCGACGATCTCGATGGCGCCGGGGTAGTCTCCGCTGTCGCTGTCGTCGCAGTCGGTGGCGTCGGCGACGTAGTCGGTGGGCTGGTAGCAGTCGGTATCGGGCACCGCGAGGTCGCCGTAGGTGTCGGCGTCGCTGTCGGCGTACCAGGTGAGCACGTCCACAGAGCTGTCTTCGTCGACTTCGCCGTCGCAGTCGTCGTCGTGGCCGTCGCAGTACTCGTCGGCACCGGGGTAGGTGTCGTCGTCGCTGTCGTCGCAGTCGTTGGAGCTGTAGGACTCGCCGGGGTCGCTGCAGATGACGTCAGCGGACAGGGTCGTCAGGCCACTGCCGTAGGTGTCGAGATCGAGGTCCTGGTAGCAGGTGTCGCCGCCGTCGCAGTCCTCGTCGTCGCTGTTGGCGATGATCTCGGGGGCGCCGGGGTAGTCACCGCTGTCGGTGTCGTCGCAGTCGGTGTTGTCGGCGATGTAGCCGGCGGGCTGGTACAGCTCGCACTGCACCCGGCTGTCCAGGGGGTCGCCGTAGTCGTCGTTGTCGGCGTCGTGGTACCAGGTGGGGGCGTCGGCCGCGTCGGGCTCATCGATGGTGCCGTCGCAGTCGTCGTCGTGGATCTCGTTGCAGTACTCGGTGGCACCGGGGTTGGTCAGGGCGCGGGCGTCGTCGCAGTCGGTGTTGTCCGACAGGTAGCCGCTGGGCTGGTAGCACTCGATGTCCGTGACCGCCGGGTCGCCGTAGCTGTCGCCGTCGGTGTCGGCGTACCAGGTCAGGGCGTCGACCGATGAGTCTTCGTCGGTGTCGCCATCGCAGTCGTCGTCGTGACCGTCGCAGTACTCGTCGGCGCCGGGGTAGGTGTCGTCGTCGCTGTCGTCGCAGTCGGTGTTGGTCAGGACGTCGTAGTCGTCGTAGGCATCACAGTAGCAGATGCTGGCGCCAGAGAGGTCGCCGAAGCTGTCGCGGTCGTCGTCCTGGTAGTACTCGGTGCAGGAGATGGCGTCGCCAGCGACACCCGGGGCTTCCTCGGCGTCGAAGTTGGAGTCACCGTCGCAGTCGTCGTCCTGGGTGGTGCGGCAGTCCTCGAGGCGGTCGGGGTGCACGTCGGAGTTGCTGTCGTCGCAGTCGCCGTCGCAGGGCAGGGCGCCGGTGTCGCCACAGTCTTCGGGGACGTCCAAGGGGGTGCCACCGGCCGCGCTGACCAGGGTGGCGTAGTCCGCAGACCAGTAGCCGTCGCCGTCAGCGTCGCCGTCGTTGCCGTCGCAGTTGTCGTCGGTGCCATCGTAGAAGGTCTCGAACTGGCTGGGGAAGACGTTGTTGTCGGTGTCATCGCAGTCGATGCCGTACAGGGCGTCGCCATCGTTGGGGTACACCATGGTGTCGTAGCTGTCGCCATCGGAGTCGAAGTCCGATGCATTACCCGCGCAGTCCTGGTCGATGCCGTCGTACCAGACCTCGGAGGCGTCTGCGTTGACCTCATCGGCATCGGGCTGGTCGAAGTCGTTGAGCGCGGTGAACGCGGCCGGGGGGGTCTGAACCGCCGAGGGCACGTCCCAACAGTCGCCGTCCCAGCCTTCGGGGATGGTCAGTGGATCATCGCCGCTGCCCGACGCCTGCACGCGGGCGTCGTAGTCGTCGACCCAGTAGCCGTCGCCGTCCTGGTCGCCGTCGTTGCCGTCGCAGTTCTCGTCGACGCCGTTGTACCAGACCTCGGGGATGGAATCATCGCGGTAGATGTCGGGGTCGGTGTCTTCGCACTCCTCCGGGTAGCAGTACTCGGTGACGGTGTCGTCGGTGGGGCCGTCGAAGCCGTCTTCGTCCTGGTCGCAGTCGTTGTCATCGCAGTTCTGGTCGGTGCCGTCGTACCATTCCTCGGTGGCGTCGGGGTTCACATCCACCGCCGCGTCACCGGCGAAGTTTTCGTCGTCCAGCTCGTTGCCATCGACGCAGTCGTCGCCGTAGGTGCCGCCCTGGTCGGGGTAGGACTCGGTGGCGAAGCCGTCGCCGTCCTGGTCGAAGTCGTCGTCGCCCGCGCAGTCCTGGTCCACACCGTCGTACCAAGTTTCGATGCCTTCGGGGTTGGTCTCGAAGGCGGTGGGCTGGGCCCAGTCCAGCTGGTTGCCCACCTTGTCGGTGAGGCCGGATGCGACCACGGTGTACAGGGGCGGGGAAGCCGCGGGATCGTCCCAGCAGTCGCCGCCGGGCAGCTCGCCGGAGCCGGGCACGCCCAGGGTGGTGACGCCCAGGTAGTCATCGCCCACGTAGCCATCGGCGTCGGCGTCGAAGTCGTCATCGAAGGCGCAGTCCTGATCGATGCCGTCGTAGAAGGTCTCGGCGGCGCCGGGGAAGATGTCGGCGCCCACCAGGCCACTGCCCTGGGGCCCATCGAGGGCATCCCAGCAGTCGCCATCGACTGCGGAGATACCATCACCGTCATGATCGACGGGATCCCACGAGCTGCTACAGGCGGAGAGCATCAGCGTAACGGCGGAGAGCAGGACCATTCGGGACATGGAACACACCTCTTCTAGAGCGTTCGACGGAATGGACAGCATACCGGCCAGCGGGCCTCGTCTGCAACGCGTGTCGACGCCTGTGTTGACGCGCGGAGACGCGGGGTTACCATCGCGCCGCCGGAGGTCCCCTTCAGCACCGTGCAAAGGGCCCTCCGAAGGAGCTGTGGCACATCATGATCAAGGTCGAGGACCTCTCGCGACGCTACGGAGAACACCTGGCTGTCCGCGATGTCAACTTCGAGGTGGCGCGCGGGGAGGTCGTGGGCTTCCTGGGACCCAACGGCGCGGGCAAGACCACCACCATGAGAATCCTCGCTGGGAGCCTCGGCGCGACCTCCGGTCGGGCGCTGGTGGATGGGCTCGATGTGGCCGAACACCCCCGGAAGGTCAAGCGACGCCTGGGGTACCTGCCGGAGCACCCACCGGTCTACGCCAACATGACCGTTGGGGACTACCTGCGCTTCGCTGCGAGCATCAAGGGCGTTGACGAGCCGGCCGCCGCGGTGACCGCCACCCTGAAGCGGGTGGGGCTCGAGGGCATGCAGGGGCGCATCGTGTCCCACCTGTCCAAGGGCTTCCAGCAGCGCGTGGGTCTGGCCCAGGCCCTGGTCCACGATCCCGACGTGCTGGTGCTGGACGAGCCCACCAGCGGGCTGGATCCCGCCCAGCGTAAGGAGATCCGAGACCTGATCCGCGAGCTGGCGGATGGAGAGCGCACGGTGATCCTGTCCACCCACGTGCTGCCCGAGGTCGAGGACATCTGCGAGCGAGTCATCATCATCGAGCAGGGCCGCATCGTGGCCGAGGACACCATCGACGCGCTGGCCAGCCTGCAGCGCCGCATCCGCCTGCAGGTGGGCAGGCCCGACCTCACCCTCGAGCAGGCCATCCGGGAGATCCCGGGCGTGCAGCGTGTCGAGGCCCTGGCCGGCGGTCGCTACGTCATCGACGCCGACGGCGACCTGCGCGCCGCCGTGGCCCGCATCGCTGCCCCCGCGGATCTGCTGGAGCTGCAGGGGCGGGAGAAGCTCGAGGACGCCTACCTGCGGCTGACCAAACGGACCACCGGCGACGCCAACTGGAGCGCCGACCAGGAGGACCCGGCATGAAGAACATCCTGGTCATCGCACGGCGGGAGCTCCGCCACTACTTCACCACGCCCACCGGCTGGCTGGCCCTGTGTGCCTTCCTGGTGGTCACGGGCTTCTTGTTCGTGCTCGAGGTGCGCTGGTTCGCCCTCGAGTCCATGGACATCGCCTACAATCCCTACCGCGAACCTCTGGATCTCGGTGCCCACCTGCTGGCGCCCTTCTATGGCGAGATCAGCCTCATCATGCTGATGATCTGCCCCGCTCTGTCCATGCGCTTGTTCGCCGAAGACCGCCGGCAGCGCTCCTTCGAGCTGCTGCTCACCTCCCCCGTCAGCACCATCGAGATCGTCCTGGGCAAGTACCTGGGCGGCATGTCCTTCGCGGGGCTGATGGTGCTGGCCACCGGCCACTACGCCCTGCTGCTCATCTGGGTCGGCGAGCCCGACCTCGGCGTGCTGGCCGGCGCCTACCTGAACATGCTCTTGCTCACCGCCGCCTTCATGGCGGTGGGCCTGCTCACCAGCGCCATGACCGAAAACCAGGTGGTCGCGCTGGTGCTGGCCCTGATGGGACTCCTGCTGTTCTGGGCCCTGGCGGCCGTAGGCATGATCGGCAGCGGCCCCTGGGCCGAGGCCTTGAGCGAAGCCAGCCTGTTCACCCACGCCGAGCCGCTGGGGCGCGGGGTCCTGCGCCTACGGGACCTGGCCTACTACGGCAGCTTCATCGGCTTTTTCCTGTTCGCGACCCATCAGCGGGTCGAGAGCATGCGGTGGGGGTGAGCATGAGTAAGCACGCCTGGCTGTTGGCCGTCATCGGCCTTCTCTGCATGGTCTTCCACCTCGTGGCCCGGGTGGCCTGGGGTCACTGGGGCGGCTGGCCCGCGTGGGTCGGCGGCACCGGCCTGGCGCTCTGGCTGGCCTGGCTGTGGATCGACCAGGGTCTCCTGCGCCGCGCTGCCCGCTCCCGCGCGGTGCGCCACAACCTCACCGCGGGCCTGCTGGTGCTTCTGGCCCTGGCCCTGGCCGTCGGCGTCAATGTGCTGGCCCATCGCTACGATCATCGCTGGGACCTCACCACCGCCGGACGCCACACCCTGGCCCCCCAGACCGTGCAGCTGCTCGAGGGGCTCGAGACCGAGGTCGAACTGCTGGCCTTCTTCCCGGTGGGCGGCACCGACGAGCGCAGCTTCATGGACCTGCTCGAGGCCTACCAGCAGCACACCGACAAGCTGCAGGCCCAGCTCTTCGACCCCCAGCGCGATCCAGCGGTCAGCCGGCAGTACGGCGTCACATCGGGCTACGGCACGGTGATCTTGCAGTCGGGCGACGACCAGCAGCGCCTCGAGACGAGCTTCGACGAGCAGGCCATGAGCAACGCTCTGCTGCGCCTGGCCTCGGCGGTCGAGCACGAGATCTGTTTCCTGACCGACCACGGCGAGGCTGACCCCGACGACGACGAGCCCAGCGGCGCCAGCGGCGCGGTGATGAAGCTCGAGGGCCAGAACTACCGCGTGGAGCGCACCAGCATCCTCCAGCACGGCGGCGTCCCGGCCCACTGTGAGCTGTTGGTGGTGGCGGCCCCTCAGATCGACCCGTTGCCCGAAGAGCGCGAGGCCATCGCCGCGTACCTGGTGGGCGGCGGCAGCGCCCTGCTCCTGCTCGAGCCCCTGTCCGTGCCCTCCCTGGCTCAGGATCTCCGACGCTACGGGCTGTCCCTGGCACCCGATGTGGTGCTGGTGGACGACGCCGAGATGAGGCAGCTCGGCTTCGGCCCCTCCCACCTGCGCATCGTGCCTGACCAGCTCGACTTCCACCCCATCACCAGCAAGCTCGACTCGGTGCTCTACCTGCAGCTCGCGCGCTCTCTCGAAAAGGCCGAAGACGTGCCCGTGGGTCTGAACGTCCAGGTACTGATCCGCACCACTGCCGACGCCTGGGGCGAGACCAGCCTCGAAGAAGGCGGCGAGCTCGAGCCCACCCCGGAGCTGGATCGCATCGGCACCCTGGGCCTGGCTGCGGCCGTAGAGATCACCGACCCCGCCGCGGTACCCCTTGCCGGCCACGATCTGGTGGGGAGCGACGCCGAGGAAGCCGAGGCCCCCCCCGCGCCCGTGCCCACCTCCGCCGGCGGCAAGCTTGTGGTCTTCGGGGATGCCGGATTCGCCACCAACGAGCACCTGCCGGAGGGTCTCAACCAGGACCTGTTCCTCAACAGCGTGGCCTGGCTCGTGGGCGAGGAGGACCAGATCTCCATCCGGCCCAACGAGGCAGCCGCCGGGATGCTGGACTACACCCTGCTGCAAGCTCTGATCATGTGGTTCGTCGCCCTGTTCGGCGTACCCGGCCTGGCCATCGTCGCCGCCCTGTGGACCTGGTTCCGGCGGCGGAGGATGTAGGGCAGGCCTAGTCCACCTCGATGACTTCCCAGCCGCCCCCGTCGAAGTCCTCGAGCTGGGTGCGGACGAGCTCGAGGTCACCCACCACCAGCACAAGCCAGCCGTCCCCGTCGAGCTGTTTCGCCACGGCAGCTTCGGCGTCTGCGCGGTCGATGGCCTGGATGCCGGCGGCGCGGGTGGCCATGTCGTCGGCGGGCAGGCCGTGGTAGGCCATCATCGCCAAGGTCCAGGCCCTCGAGGTGCGGGTCTCGAGCACCTGGGGAAGCATGCCCAGAGTGTAGTTGCGGGCTCGATCATATTCCTCATCGGGCCAGCCACCGGCCCGCCAGCCCTGGATGACGTCCCAGGCCACATCCAGCGCTTCGCGGCCCGTCTCGTTGGCGGTGAAGGTGCGGGCATGAAAGACCGCGTCGCTGTCGAAGCTCCAGAGGCTCGAGCTGGCACCGTATGACAGAGAGCGCTCCACCCGGATCTCCGACATCAACCGGCTGGTGAACCCGCCGCCCACCAAGGCGTTGGCCTGGCGCAGGGCCAGGTGATCGGGGTGGGTTCGCGCCACCGTGCGGCGGGCGATGCGCACCTGGATCTGTGTCTGCTCGGGCATGTCCACCAGCACCTTGCGCACGCCGTCCCAGGGAATGGGAAGGGCGGTAGGCGCCACGGGCTCGGCCCGGCCGCGCCAGCCGCGGAAGGCCTGCTCCGCCTGGCGGCTGACTTCCCGGGGCTTCACGTCACCGACGATGCAGAGCACTGAGCCCTTGGGAAGGTACCGGGCCTGGTGGAAAGCTTGCAGGTCTTCTACCGTGATGGCGGTCAGGCTGGCCTCGGTGCCGCTCTCGGCCCAGCCGAAGGGATGGCCCGGGTAGAGCTGACCGTAGACGGCCCGGGTGGCTACGAAGGGGGCGTAGGCCAGGTTCTCGGACAGGTCGCCCAGGGCGCGCTCGCGCTCACGCTCGAAGTCGTCGGCCGCCAGCAGTGGACGCTCGACCACCTCGGCCATCAAGGCCAGACCGTCAGTGAGATCCCGGGACAGGAAGCTGGACGAGACCGTGGTGAAGGTGGTGCCCGCATCGACGTCCAGGTCGCCGCCGAGATCTTCGATGGCCTGAGCCAGCTCGAGGGCGGAGCGTTCCGTGGTGCCCTCGGTGAGCAGCCGTGCGGTCATGGTGGCCGTGCCCTGCAGGTCGGGATCGTCATGAATGGCCCCGGCAGGAATCATCAGCACCACGGACACCAGGGGCAGGTTGTGATCCTCGATGACCCTCACCTGCAGCCCATTACCGATGGTGCTGTCACGGGGAACGAGGGACTCTGTTCCAGCGCTAACCACGCGGGGCAGCGCCAGCAGCGCGCAGCAGATCAGGGCCATCAGGCGGGTCATTCCTCACCTCCTTCCTCGGTGGGGAAGAGCACGACAACGCTACGACGATCCGGGGCCAGCCAGCGCTCAGCGGCTTGCCGCAGCTGCTCGGGCTCGAGGGCGGCCCAGGCCGCGGGTCGCTGGAGCAAGATCTCATTTCCGCCGTAGAACAGCTCCCATGAGCCGAACAGGTCGGCACGTTCTTCGACACTCTCGAGGTCCTGGTAGAGGGACAGCTCGAGCTGGCGACGGGCCCGCTCGAGGCGGCCGGGCTCGACGGGCAGGCGGCGCAGCGTCTCCACGACAGCCTCGATGGCTTCCATGGCCTGTTCCACCTCGACACCGTCCGCTGGCGTGGCGTCGATGAGGAACAGGCTGGCCTGCTCGAGGGGGATCAGGGTGGTGCTGACGTCCAGCAGCACAGCGTCGCGGTGCACCAGCTCGTCGATGAGCATGCTCGACCGACCGCCGCTCATGACGTAGTCGAGCAGCTCTAGGGGCAGCAGGTCGGGATCGCTGGACGACGGCCCGACGTAGCCCATGCTGATGCTGGGCTGGCCCGCGGGCCGGTGGAGCTCGGCGTAGCGCAGGCCGCCCTGCTCGGGCTCGTTCCAGCGGGGGTGAGCCATGGGTTCGCCAGCATCGAGCACACCGAAGCGGGCCTCGAGGGCAACGAGCGTAGCCTCCGGCTCGAGGTCACCCGCCAGCACGACCAAGGCGTTCGAGGGGGCATAGCAGCGGTCGTACCAGTCCTGGAGCTGGGCGGGATCGAAGTGCTCGATGTCGTCCATCCAGCCCACCACGGGCTCGCGGTAGGGATGGGCCTGGAACATCAACGACAGCAGCGCCTCCCACTGGGCACCGTCGTTGTCGTTGTCCACCGCCCAGCGGCGCTCTTCGGCCACGATCCCCCGCTCCTGTTCCAGGCTCTCGGGCGTGATGGCCAAGGAGCGCATCCGGTCCGCCTCCATGTCGAGCACGAGCTCGAGGGCAGCGGGCGGGAAGGTCTCCATGTAGGCGGTCTGGTCCTTCCATGTGTAGCCGTTGGAGCTACCTCCAGCGGCCTCGAGCAGCTCGTCGAAGGCCTTGGGCGGGTAGTGCTCCGAGCCGTTGAACATCATGTGCTCGAGCAAATGTGAGATTCCTGTAGCGCCGACTACCTCGTCCTTGCCGCCGCACCGGTAGAAGACCTGGAATGTCACCACGGGAACGGCATGCTCCTCGTGCAGCAGAACGGTCAGGCCATTGGACAGCTGATGTCGCTGAACCTCCAGCTCCAAGCCATAGGTTGGAGGGGCGAAGAGCGCGATTGCGGCGAGGCCAACGCGGCATGTCGAAGAGAACCCTGGGCGCATGGGCATGGCTCCTGGGGCCAGAGGTTGGTGATTCACAGCTAACGCCTTCTCGTCTCGGCGCGTCAACGGGTTACCACTTGAGCGCCCCCTGCCGATCCGAGGCCGAGATGCTGCTCCGGGAATTCATCACGCTCACAGCCGACATCGAGCTCGCTGTGGCCGCCATCTACGATCACTTCGCCGAGCAGTTCTCCGGCAACGTGGAGTTCTCGACCTTCTGGCGCCTGTCCGCCGAAGCCGAGCGCTACCACGCCGCCACCATTCGGATTCACGAAGCCACGGCCAAGGAAGACCAAGTGGTCGACGAAGCCCAGCTTCCCATCCACGTGGGCGAAGCTCGCACCCTGCTGGCCGAGCTCGGTGACATCGCGACCAACATCGTCGCCACCCCCCCCACCGCCAAGGGCGCCATCGACCTCGCCCTGCAGATCGAAGGCGAAGGCGCCGAAGTCCACGGCCGCAGCCAGTTCTCGTTTCTCTACCCCGAACTCGAGGACCTCTTCTCCCGGCTGGCCGAAGAAGACCGCGCCCACCGCAAGTCCTTCGCGCTGGCGAAGGCCAAGTTTGGGCAGGGTAAGTCATAGAGCATCGTCGGCGTCAGGCGAGCACATAGACGAGGCGGCCCACGGGCCGCCTTTGCCGTATCTGCTGCGAGGGCCCGCCAGGCCACAACGCCCCAAAACACAGAAAGACGCCGCGGAGGCGTAGCCACCGTCAGCGTCAAACATGTAGCCGCGACAACCCGCCACGACCCAGGCGATGTACCGCGGGGCCTAGCCCCGTCAGTACGATCGACTCAGCTCACCCCAAGATGTTTTGCAGCTGCATGGCGAGGCCGAGATCCGTGGCGGTCAACTCGCCCATCATGAACATCTGGGTAGCCATCATGGGGTTCTCGAGGATCTGCTCCCAGTTCTCGGCCTTGGTGGCCACGATGCAGCCGGGCTCGTCCACGGGGCCGTTGACGACCTTGCCGCCGTCGCGGCAGTCCAGGGTCCAGGTACCAGCACCCTCGATGTCGAACTGAATAGCGGCGCCGATGGTCTCGGCAAGCTCTTCGTTGTCAGCCAGCTTCTGGGGGAGGATCTCTTCGAAGAAGTTCGCGACGGTGGACATGGTAGACCTCGTTTGAGTGTGTGTCGGAAAGGGAACGTCAGGAGCTCGAGCCAGGCTCGATGGCCTCGATGCCGTCGGCTTGCACCGGTAGCGCCAGCAGCTCGGAGTGCGCCTCGATCTCGGTGAGCGTCTTGCTCTGGCTGTCGAGCAGGGCGCGCATGTTGGAGAAGTAGTGTTGACGGATGGCGCGGAGCCGCATGATCTGCTCCATGGTGCGCCGGTGCTCGTCGTGGGCGGTGGCGAGAATCTGCTCGGCTTCGATGCGGGACTCGCCCACGATTACGTCGGCTTCCTTGTGGGCCGCACGCCGGACGTCCGCTGCGAGCTGGCGCGCCAGCAGCAGGGTGTCCTTGATGCCCAGCTCGCTCTCCCTGAGGGTGGCGATCTCGTCCTGCCGCGCCACCAACAGGTCCTTGAGCTGCTGGTTATCTTTGAGCACCTCTTCGAGGCTCTCACGGGCCTCTTCGAGGAACTCGCGTACCGCGTCGGGGTCGAAGCCGCGCCGGACCTTGTCGAAGTCCTTCTGGATAATGTCCAGCGGCGTGACGCGCATGATGAGCTCCTGGGAGGCCGAGCGGGGTCGCGAGGACACGGTACTGTCGAGCCCACGGCCCGCTTGCCTAATCTCCGTCCCAGAACACCGCCACGTCGCTGTCGGGTTGGATCGCCTGGATGCGCTCCCGAATACCCGCCTCTCCCAGTGCAAGCAGGTCTCGGCTGCGCCAGACCTGGTCGAGATCCGCAATGGGGCCCGGAGACGAGACGATCACCACGCCGGGGTCGAGGGTGACCAGCTCGAAGTCGCCTTCACCCGTGGCCAACACCGCCTTGTCGGCTGCGGTGGTACTCTCGAGCTCCGGCACCACACCGCCCGGCCCGAAGGTGTAGGCGTTGACGAAGGCCAGGTTGTCCACGTCGAAGCGAGCCACTACCGCGCCGCCACCATCGCTGATCTCGGCGTCGAGGGGGTAGGCCGCTCGGTCTTCTCGCTCGAGCAGCACCCAGCTGCCCACCAGCACCGCCACGGTGCCCACCGCCACGGCCCCGGACCACCAGCGGGCCACACTGGGAGGCGGCGGCAACGGCTCGGGCAGCGCGGGGATGTCGTCGACCTCGCCCCACGGACGCGCACGGGACAAGTCGAGGGCATGCACGGGCGCGGGGCCGATGACCACCCTGGAGGTCCAGCGGCCCGGACCACGGTACAGCGCTCCGCGGATCTGGTCTCGGGAAGGAAGCCCCATGCGCGCGCGCTGGGCCAGGACCTGCTTCCAGGTCGAAGCGTGACCGAGATCGATGAGCAGGGAGTCTTCACCCACCCGAAGCACCCCACGTCCGAGCGCAGCAGCCAACCCCCGCAGGTGCTGGCGCGCGTGGGGATGCAGGTGGAGGGCCAGCAGGTGGACCCGATCGTCGGGACGACCAGCACCATCAGACTGCAGATGGGCGGGCTGAAGGATGCCTGCCCGGAGCAGGCGCACGCCCCTGGCGCAGTGGGGACAGGAAGACGCGTGAGTGTGGAAGCGTTGTTCCTGCTGAGAGACGGCTTGTCGCCCATGGACAATGCCCACCAGCACCGCGGCATCCGGACAGCTGACCCCCACGGCGGTGACCACCCGGGAGAGCAGAGCGTCGGTCCAGGCCACACCACCGCCGGCGGCGCCCATGCGCGCCCGCGCCTCGGCCCGCATCAGCTCCCTGAGCCCCTCGATGACCGCCTGCAGCGATGAGAGGTCCAGCCCGCAGTGCCGGGCCACGTCCGCCGGAGACAGGCCGTCGCCGAAGCGCAGCCGCAGCACAGCCAGCGACATGGGATCGCAGGCCTCTTCGATGGCATGTCGCCAGGTCTCGTCCACGACAGGCAGATCTGCCTGCTCGGGCTGTGGGCCCCGGTAGGAGTGCTCGAGCACACGCTCGAGGTAGTCCGCCACCAGGCGCCGGGTCCAAGGACCAACCTCGGCCAGCACCAGCTCGGTGGGTAGAGACAGCAGCACGTGCTCCCGGACCTCGTCGAGCAAGGCGTCCACCACCTTGATGCGAGCCTGGTGCAGCGTCCAGGCCATCTCGATGGTGATGACCTGCTCGATCCGTGCCATATCGAGGCCAGGCGTGGAGCTTCCGTTCATGGGCGGCGGCGTGTGGCGAGAGGGCGGTGGGATGGTCCACGAGCGAGAGCGGGGGAGCGCCCAGCGGGCCGTGGTGCGTCACCTGCATACTACCCAGGAAGGGGGTACGGGGGAAGCCCGCCGAGGACAGCTTCGCGAGTCGGCAAAAACAAAGCCCGCTCAGTGGAGCGGGCGTGCAGGCTGGGACGAGGGCTGGACCCGTGGGGTTCGACCTCGGCCCGCGCGCGGCGGTGAGTGATTAGGCTGCCTCTTCGGCGTCCTCGGGATGCTGAGCGCGGTCGGCGAGTAGCTCGTTGACCGTGGCGGCCGCAGCCACCGAGGCGAGCTCTTCGTCACCGTACAGCGCCAGATATTCCTCGTAGAACAGCGAGATGAGATCACCCAGGGAGACTGTGTCGGTGCGATTCATGCTGACCTCCTTCACCTTGGGGCCCCGGTTCGGGACTCTTCGAATGCTCCTGACTTCCATCCAAGCACATCGCGTGCCAAGAAGACGTAAAGACCTCGAAAGGTTCAATTCTCATACCGGCCCTGACATCTCGAGATGTCGTGGACTCGGCGAATCTCCTGTTCTATACCTACACATGGAACGGTACTACGAGCACGTTCTTGATGTCATTCTTTGTCCACACTCTTCACGGTTCGCGGAGCGCAAGGGCGAATGCGACATCCGGATCAGGACCCGAGGGACCCTGCATCCCCCTTCGCAATCCTCGATAGCAACTCAGCTCAGAGCGGAAGCGAACGCGAAGAGGTGCACCGTCCTGGCTCCCCCCAGCAACAGCACCTCGGCGCAGGCTGCGGCGGTGGCCCCGGTGGTGACCACATCGTCCACCAACAGCACCGAGGCATCCAGGGACGGCGCGTTCCGAATGTGCATGACTCCCCGGACGTTGTCCCAGCGGGCATCGCGCTCCACCTGCGCCTGACGAACGCCACCCCGGCGGGCCAACAGCCGGGCGTGGGGGACATCCAGCACCCCGGACAGCTCGGCGGCGAAGATCTCAGGCAGCGAAAATCCCCGAGACAACCGACGCCCGAGGGGGCTGGGAACCCCCACGATCACGTCCACCACGGGGAGGCCCGGAGCAACGATGCGCGCCGTGAAGCCAGCCAACTCCGCCAAGAGTTCCTCGCGACGCCCGTACTTGCCGCAGCGCACCAGGTCCCCCGCGATCCCTTCGTAGGGGGCGAGGTACCAGCCGCTACTGATTCCTGGGATCCTGCTCGCGAGCGGCCATGGGTGGTGGGGCAACTGGTCCTCGCACGAAGCGCAAAGGCGCACCAGGGAACCGTCACCCGCCAGGGCGCCACAGGCCGCGCAAGGCGTGGGTAGCAGAACGTCCAGCAGGTCGCGAGCGAGCCCCATGGGCGCCTCAGTGGTGGTAGGGGATGCCGCGAATGAGCGTGAAGCCCCGATAGATCTGCTCCACCAGCAGCACGCGAGCGATCTGATGGTTGAGCACCATGGGGGAGAGGGTGAGCACCAAGTCCGCACGCTTGCGAATGGCCTCACCATGCCCGAAGGGGCCCCCAAGGGCGAACACGAGCCGACGATAGGCGCCCCGTTCCCCCTGGCCCAGCAGATCCCGGAAAGCCATCGTGTCCAAGCTCTTGCCGCGCTCGTCCAGCACCACCAGCCGATCACCGAGCCGAAGGGCAGCGAGCAGCCGCTTGCCCTCTTCGGTCCTGGCTCGCTGGGGCTCCATGCCCCGGGGCGCGGGCTTGAGCTGACGCTCCTCGACCCGGGCGAAGCGACCGATGCGCGCCAGGTAATCGGCAGCAGCGCTGTCAGCCCAAGGCGTGCGCCCTCGGCTGACCTCCAGGATCAGCAACTTCATGGTGCTGGGTACGCTACAGGGCCGGCGCCGCACCCACGGGAGCAGCCACCGGTTCTTCGGGCAGCGGCATCCGCGGGGCGTCGACCCACAGGCCCTCGAGATCGTAGAAGCCACGCTGATGCTGGTCGAAGATGTGTACGACCACATCCCCGTAGTCCACGAGCACCCAGCGACCCGACTGCAGGCCCTCAATGCCCAAGGGGAGCTCTCCGAGCTCGTCCCTGACATCGGCGCGGATCGCATCGGCGATGGCCGCGACCTGTCGAGAGCTGCCGCCGTGGCAGATGATGAAGAACTGGGCGTAGGAGACGATCTCACGTACGTCCAGGATGATGAGCTCTTCGGCCTTTCGGCTCAGGGCAGACAAGACTGCTCGCTCGGTGATGTCCAACGAGGTGATGGCTCGTTCCTCCATGGGGTCCTCGGTCACGGTACTGCGCTCCGGATGGGTCCGCAAGGCGTTGCCGCCCACACGCGGACAGGGTTCAATCATTGACCTGGGAGCCCCACCCACCGGGGGACTCGGCCAAGCCGAAGTCGGTCCGGACCAGAATGACCCGCACCTCGTTGATCACGTTTTCTTGACCCACGCGGTGCCAGCTGCCCTGGACCTCCGCCATGAGCCGCACCGCGGTGGCTTCGTCGATCCACAGGGAGCCCTCGAGGCTGTCTGCGACCACGCGCCCACGCTCTCGCTCGCCTTCGGGGGCCAAGCTCACCACGTAGTGGCTGGCCGTGCGCCCATCGAGCTGTCCATCGCTTAGGTGCTCGAACTCCATCAGGCCGCCAAACACCGACAGGCCCAGCTTCCAGACGTCCCAGGCCATGCGCAGCTCGACGCGGTGGGGCTCGACGTCCGAGGCGGAGACCAAGCGCCCGTCGGCCTTGCGTACCCGGGCGGAGCCGTCATCCACCAGCACCTGAGAGATGATGGCCCCGCCGCGACGGCGTGCCAGCTGAAAGTTGTCCCAGTCTCGCCAGACCAGCTGGACTTGTTCCTGGGCCAGTTCCTCGCGTGCGCCGTTGGCGACAAGCGCACGATGGATGGAGGCCTCCAGCCGGTGAGGCCCCAGATTGGCGATGTCGCCGAAGCTGACCTCGCGGGACGCCTGGACCAGCTCGCGCTCGGGGGCGGGACCGGGCTCGCAGGCGACGCCCAGACACAGGCCCGCGAGGACCGCCAGGCCGGCGAAGATGCGGCTCAAGCCGGATCGCTCAGGCGGTCCCAGATGGCTTCGAGCAGCGGGCGGAGGCCCTGACCGGTGACCGCAGAGAAGAAGTGGACCTCGGTGATACCCGCCGCGGCCAGCTCGGTGCGCAGCTCTTGCAGCTGCTCGGGGGTGACGACATCGATCTGGGAGATCGCCAGCAGCTCAGGCCGCTGCGCCAGGTCGGGATCGTAGGCCTCGAGCTCTGCGCGGATGGCCCGATAACGCTGCACCGCGGTGCTCTCGTCGTCGGTCCAGGCCCGCACCAGATGCAGCAGCACCCGGGTGCGCCGGACATGCCGCAGGAACTGGTGCCCCAGGCCGGCGCCATCGGCGGCGCCTCGGATGAGCCCCGGAACGTCGGCCACGACGAAGGTCTCGTCCAGACCGAGCTGCACCACACCCAGGCTGGGCTGCAGGGTGGTGAAGGGGTAGTCGGCGATGCGCGGCCGCGCCGCGGAGACCCGCGAGACGAAGGTGGACTTGCCCGCGTTGGGGAAGCCCACGACGCCCACATCCGCCAGCAGCCTCAGCTCCAAGTGCAGCTTGCGTTCTTCGTTGGGGAAGCCGGGGCTGGCCTTGCGGGGGGAGCGGTTGGTGGCAGTGGCGAAACGAATGTTGCCCTTACCACCGTCGCCGCCACGGGCCGCCAATAGGGTGGCGCCTTCTTCGGACAGGTCGGCCAGCAGGTCGCCGGTGCTCAGGTCCCGCACCAAGGTCCCCACAGGCACGGGGACCTCGAGGTCCTTGCCTGAGCGACCCGTACACTGAGCAGGCGAACCGCCTCGACCGTCTTCGGCCTTGTACAGCCGCTGCCCACGGAAGCGTGCGAGGGTGTTCAGGCCGCCGTCGGCCACCAGGGTCACCGTTCCGCCACGGCCGCCGTCGCCCCCATCGGGGCCACCGAAGGAGACGTACTTCTCACGCCGGAACGAAACGCAGCCATCGCCGCCACGCCCGCTGACGACTCGGATTTCCACCTCGTCGATAAAAGGCATGCGGCGATCTCGTTGGGCCTCGAGGACCCGGGCTGCTGGCCGGTGGGGCCGCTACGCCTCGGGGTAAACCGAGATGCGGCGCTTGCCACCCCGGAACGTCTCGAAGCGCACCGTGCCATCGACCAACGCGAAGAGCGTCCAGTCGCGGCCCACGCCCACGTTCTGACCGGGGTGGAACTTGGTGCCAAGCTGACGCACCAGGATGTTGCCGGCGCTCACGAACATACCGTCGTGACGCTTCACACCCCGGAATTGGGCGTTGGAATCACGGCCGTTGCGTGAACTACCCTGACCTTTCTTATGAGCCATGACGACCTCCGCTACGCGACGATCTCGAGGATCTCGAGCTTGGTGAGGGAAGCGCGGAACCCGCGCCGGGTGTGGGAACGCTGACGACGGCGGAACTTGAAGGCGATGACCTTGGGGCCCCGAGTGTGCTCGAGGACCTTGGCCTTGACGCAAGCGCCTTCAACTGTGGGGTTGCCGACCTTGATGTCGTCGGCGCCCAGAAGAAGGACACGGTCGAAGCTGATCTCGGCGCCGACTTCGGCGTCCATGAGGTCGACTTCGATGGTCTCGCCGGCGCAAACACGCACCTGCTTGCCGTTATTGTCGATGATCGCGTACATGACATTTCTCCAAGGCCGGAGCCGCGGGCTCGGGCAGGCAGCGTAGCTGCAAGGCAGTGCCCCTCGGGATGATCAGCCCAGGAGCGGCCGGCGGTACTTAGAGGCTAAGGCCAACCCTGTCAAGCGACCACCCGTGTCTTTGCGAGCACAGAGGCTAGCCCACCCTGCTTCCCAGGGCCATGCGCAGCTTGTCGAGGCGGGCATGAACCTCTTCGGTGGTGAGATCGGCGTGCCTGGCGGGCAGCATCCGTCGGGCCGAGGCTTCGAAGACCGCCAGCATCTCCATGAAGTCCAACATCCGGGTGTCGCGACTGGGAATCACGTCCACCAGGGCCTGCTCGAGGTCGGCCTGGCTGAGGGCTTCCCGGTCCTCGATGCTGGCCAGGCGGGCGGCGGCCAGCAAGACCGACTCCAGCTCGGCGCCGGAGTAGCCCTTGGTGCCATCTACGAGGGTCTTCCACTCGATGCCGTCCACCAAGGCCAGCTTGTTCTTGCGGGTGATGGCCTTCAGGATGGCCAGCCGTTCTTCGTCTTCCTCGGGGAAGAAGAATGGGATCTTGACGTCGAAGCGCCCGGGACGCTTGAGATCGCTGTCGATCTTGTCCGGGCGGTTGGTCATCATCAGGGTGACCACGCGGCCGCGATGTTCGGTGTCGGACATGAACTCCTTGAGCCTGGCCACCACGCGGCTGGAGGTGCCGCCGTCGCCTTCGCCGCCGCCGGAGAGGGAGCGGTCGGCCTCGTCGATGATCAGCAGCACGTAGCCGAGGGCCTGCACCACATGGAGGATCTTCTCGAGGTTGCCCTCGGTCGAGCCCACCCACTTCTCGCGGAAGTTCTTGAACTTCAGGCAGGTCAGGCCGGACTCCGCCGCGAAGGCCTCGGCCACGAAGGTCTTGCCGGTACCCATGGGGCCCACGAAGATCACGCCCATGGGCACGCGGTTGCGGTGCCCCTTCTTGATGGCCGTGGCCATCTGCATAAGATCGCCCTTGATGCGCTCGAGCCCGCCGACGTGGGAGAAGTCGTGCCCGGGATCGACGAACTCCACCAGCCCGTGGCACTCCTGCTCGATGATCTGCTTCTTGCGCGAGCTCACCGAGCGGTAGGTGATGGGCTTGCCGCTCTGCTGTGCCTGGCGGAACAGGCTGCGGATCTGGATGGCGGACAGGCCAGCGGTGACCTGAGCCAGGCGCTGCTCGGACATCTCGATCTCGATGCCCCGGCGGGAGACCGAGCGGACGAAGTCCAAGCGCTCGGCATCGTTGGGCAAGGGGACCTCGACCGCCGCCAGCTGGGCATTGGAGACCACCCGACGGTGGACGTCGGAGGGGTTCTCGCTCACCAGGATGACCAGGTTGTCGGAGTTGATCAGGCCTGGGTCGGTGGCCCAGCGCTGCAGGGCCACCAGGTTGGCCTTGTCCTGGTCGGACATGAAGGCCAGGTCGCCCATGGGTACAATGGTCTCGACATAGTCGATGATCACGCCGGCGCGCTGAGCGGGGTCGGTGACCAGATCTTCGATGACCGGCAGGGCGTCGGAGGGGTTGCGAGAGAGATGCAGCAACTCGGGCTCGCCTTCGATGACACGCCGGGCGTTGACCGCCCGCAGGAAGCGCCCACGGTGTGCGCGATCGGGGAACTCGAAGCCCTCCGAACAGTTGTAGTAGATGACGATCTCTTTGGAACGCCCCAGGAAGCGCTCGAGGAAGGAGCGGATGGCGATGTAGCGGACCTGCTCACCCTCTTCCCACGGCACCAGATCGCGCACGTTGCCGTGCAGCATGAACATGCTGGCTTCACCGGAGAGGTAGCGGTCCTTGAGCTCCTGGGCCCAGCGGGGAAGACGCGGCTCGCGCTGCATGGCAATGACTCCTGGAAAGGCCAACCCCGTATCAAGAAACCGCCCGGCGCTCCCGTAAAGGTACGCGAGCACTGCCCCAGCCCGACCCTGCTGGATAGCAGTGCATCCATGCTCAACGGCACACCCACCATCCTCGTGATCGGCGCTGGAGGCCTCCTGGGCCGCCACCTGCTGGCCCTGGGTGCCTACGGCCCCGACCGAGCGGCCTGCGACGTCACCTCCGCCAGGGACCGGACGCGCATCCTGGAGACCCACCGTCCCCGAGCGGTGATCTACTGCGCGGCGCAGGCCGAGGTAGACGCCTGTGAGCACGATGCCGCCAGCCGGGACGTCAACGCCCTGGCCCCCGCCGCCTGGGCCCGCGAGGTGGAGCTCTGGTACGTCAGCAGCAACTACGTGTTCTCCGGCCCGGGCCCCCACGCCCCCCACGGGCCCACCGACCCCCTGCAGGCGTACGGCCGGCAGAAGCTGGAGGGAGAAACCGGAGTGCTCGCAGCGGGCGGGCATGTGGTCCGCACCGGCTGGCTGTTCGGTGCCGGGGGCACGAACTTCCTCTCTCGCCTGCCCCAGCTGCTTGCATCGGGCCCCGTGCAGGCCTTCGCGGACAGCGCAATCCAGCCCACCTGGGCCGGTGACTTGGCCGCCCTGCTGCTCTCCCAGCCCCGCGGGGTCACCCATGCGGTGGGCACAGAGCAGACCACCTTCGCCGGAGCAGCCCGCTGCCTGGCCACCCTGATGGGGCTGCAGGACCGCGTCAGCGACCACCCAGGCCCCATGGGGGTGCTCCCGGCCCCACGACCCGCCGATGCCCGCCTCACGCCAGCGACACTCCCGGGCTGGAGCTCACGAATGGGCCTACTGGCGAAAGGCGCTATGCTGAGCGCCGAAGCCGAAGGCTGATCCATGCGCATCGTCCGACCCGTCTACCGAAGCACCAAGAAGCTCCAGCACACCGTCCGGGATCTCGGGCGCCTGCGGGAGGTCGCCAGCGTCATGGTGCGCCACGGGCTGGGCTTCGCCATCTCGGGCCTGAGCGTCCCGGGTGTGCGCGTCCCCTTCTCGTCGCCGGAGACCACCCCAGAGCGCGTCGTCTCCGCCATCCAGGAACTGGGACCGACCTTCGTGAAGTTCGGCCAGCTGTGGTCCACGCGCGTCGACCTGCTGCCCGCGGACTACATCGAGGCCCTGCAAGCGCTTCAGGACGAGGTCAAGCCCGTCCCGGTCTACCAGGTCCACCAGCAGCTCGAGGCCTGCATGGGCGCCGACTGGCGCGACAAGCTGCTGGACTTCGAAGACGTGCCCATCGCCACCGGCTCCATCGCCATGGTCCACCGCGCCACCCTGGCCAACGGTACGCTGGTGGTGGTCAAGGTTCTCCGCCCAGGCATCAACGAGACCATCAAGGCCGACCTCTCCGTCCTCAACCTGCTGGCGCGGCAGATCCTCAGCGAGTTCCCCGAAGCCAGCTACTTCGACCCACTGGGGATGCTCCGCGAGTTCGAGCGTTCCATCGCCGAAGAGACCGACTTCGAGATCGAGGCCACCAACGCCGAGCGCTTCCGCGACAACTTCGCGGACGTGCCCGAGGTCACCATCCCTCGGATCCACCGCGGCTATGGCGACCATCGGGTCATGGTGATGGACCGCATCGATGGCGTGCGCATCCGCGACGCGCGCACATCCGGCATCGACATGGAGCTGGTGGGGCGCAACTACCTCAGCGCCGCCTACAGGATGTTGTTCGACCACGGCTTCTTCCACGGCGACCTGCACCCGGGCAATGTCTTCGTGGAGCCCAACGGAAACCTGGGCATCATCGACTTCGGCATGGTCGGCCGGCTGACCCCCGAGATGAAGGACAACCTGGTCGCCATCGTATTCGCTCTCGAGCGCGGGGACTTCCGCAGCATCGCCCGGGTCTACTACGACATCGGCGTGAAGACCCAGCGTGTGGACTACGACGCCTTCGAGCGCGACGTGGTCGATGTGATGGAGCGCAACTGGGTCGGGCGTTCCATGCAGGACGTGCAGATCGGCGCGTTCCTCAAGGACTTGGCCGACGGCGCAGTGCGCTACAAGCTCCAGGCGCCGCCCAACTACACCATGTTCTTCAAGGCGCTCATCACCACCGAGGGCCTGGCCAAGGCGCTGATCGCCGAGGTCGACCCCATCAAGGCGGCGGCGCCCTACATCAACCGACTGGTGCGGGAGCGCTTCCAGCCCGGCCGGCTACGCGAAGAGCTTTTCTACACGGTGATCACGCTGCGCACCTTGCAGCGGAAGATGCCCGCGGCGCTCACCCAGCTGCTCGAGGACATCCAGAACCAGCGCCTCGAGCTGAAGGTCACCAATGTCCGGCCACGGGAAGAGCGCGCGTCCGAGCACCGCCGCACCACCCAGCTTCTCATCGTGTCCATGTCGGTGGCATCCCTGATCGGCGGCTCCATCGCCCTGAGCATGGAGGGCCCCGCCCTGCTGGGTGTGCCCTGGGTGTCCTGGGTGCTCTACAGCTCGTCCGCCGCCTTCTGGCTGGGTTCCCTGGTGGTCATGTTCCTCAACCGCAGGGTGTAGCCCCGGAAAGCTACGGGACCCGCTGCTGGATAGCCATCAACGCGGCGACCAGCTCGAGTCGCTGGGCCTCAGCGGGGGCTTCATCGGACAGCTCGGCGATGAGGGCGGAGATGTCGGCCCGGTCGGCCGGGGTACCCACGCCGCTCAAGGCGCGGGCGGCGCAGCTGCGCACCACCGGCTCCGGCGACAGCAGGGCGGCCAGGGCAGCGTCGCGGGCAGCACGAGCCTGTCGACGGGGCACCTGATCGGTGGGAACGACCCGCATGTGGCCGGCCATGGCATCCAGCGCCAGGCACTGCTGTTCGCGGTCGCGCACGTCGGCGGCCTCCACCGCCCGGGACAGGGGCAGATCACCGCGCCCCACCAGCACCAGATCTGCGTAGGTCTGTACGATGGCGGGCCCACCGTTGCGGGCTTTGCGGATCAGGGACTGGGCCCGGGGGCCGTCGAGCTGAGCGAGGTAGTCGATGGCCTCGAGCTGGAACAGCACGTCCCCATTGGCGAAGGTGGAGCGAAAGACGGCTTCACCTTCCGCCAACCCGAGCTCCAGCAGGGCCACGCCCACTGGCAGCAGGAGCTCTTCCTCGAGCAGATCCCGCGCCTCGATGAGGGCCGGCGCGAGCTGCTCGCGCCCCGTCTGGCCCACGGCCACGAAGAACTCGGTCTCCAAGGGCATGGAGCCGTCCCTCAGCGCCTCGGCCAAGGCCGCTTCGGCGGCGTCGTCACCCGCCATCAGCGCCGCGAGGGCGAGGGGCGCGACGTCCCAGCTGCTGCCTGCTTCGCGCCAAGCCTTGGACATGGGCTCGCGGGCCTCGGCGACACCGGCCAAAGCCAACAGGAACCCCGCTCGGCCCCGGGTGTAGGCGTCGACATCGCCGCGCTCGAGCAGCGCGACCAGGATGCCCTGGGCCGCGGGATCAGGCAGGCGACGGGCCAGGGCCTCGACCACCCCACGCCGCACGTAGGGGCTGGGGTCGTACAGCCCGCGCTGGGCGTAGGGCTCGAGCTGCTCGCCAGGCGCGTAGAGGCACAGCAGCTCCAGGGCCCGCAGCCGCAAGGACACATCCAGGCTGGACGCAGCGGCGTCGAGCACGCCCTGGGGGAGAGGCGCAATGGGCTGCTGCTGCACCGCAGCCTGCTCGAGCGAGGTGGTGCCACCGCGGTGGAGACAGCCGAAGACGAGGATCAGCGCAAGGAGCGCGCCGCGACTACTGCATGAGGGCATCGATGCGCTTCTTCGCCTTCTGGCTCAAGGGGGAGCTGGCCGAGGCGCAGTACTCCATGACCTTGCGGTAGCGACCGACGGCCATCTCGAGCTGGTTGGTCTTCTCGTAGATCTCGGCCTCGGACCAGAACTTCTGTGCCAGTTGATCGAGCTTGGCCTGGACTTCGTCCTGGCGCCGCTGGGCCACCTGGTTGAAGGGGTCCAGCCGCAGGGTCTCGCGGAACTGACCGCGGGCCGTGAGATAGTCGCCGGACTTCATGGCCGAAAGGCCAGCGCGGTAGGCTTCCCGGCCCCGGGCGGACAGCTCGGCCTTGATCTGCCGGATCTCTTCTTCGGACTTCCAGTACAGCTCGGTCTGCTTGTCGGGATCGGCGGCGAGCACGCGCTGATAGCCCTGGATGGCGGCCATGGTGTCACCGCGGTTGCGGTCGTTCTGAGCCGCTGCGAACAGATCGCCGATGGAGGCGACGTGCTCTTCCTGCTTGCGCTCGAGGGTGCGCCTGGCCACACCCCGGCGCCTGGACTTCAGGTTGGATAGGGTGTCCTTCAGGGTCTGGTCGCCAGGGAAAAACTCCTGGACACCCTCGATGGCGTCCATCGCGGAGGCGAGGCTGCCCTGGCCGGAGATGGCGTCATTGGCCAACGTCATGGCGGCGTCGTACGCTTCCTGCTGCTCGGCCATGGCCCCATTGCGAGCACTCAGGGTGTTGTACATGGCCTGCACCACCATGAACTCACAAGCGTGGTAGCCCATCTTGGTGGCGGTGGCGTTGTTGGGGCTGAGCTTCTGGACCGCCGCGTACTTCTCGACGGCTTCGAGGTACTTCTTGTCGGCGAACAGGGCATTGCCCTGGCCGATGAGGGAGTCGATGGCAGACGGGTCGACACGCGGGCCCGTGGGCCCGGGCCCCTGCGGCTCTGGACCGGGACCGCTCTCGATACGCCTGGCGACATTGTGGCCGCTGTCCATGGACGTGATGACCACCTTGACGCCGAACAGCGACAGGCCCAGCAGTGCGAAGCCCACGATGAGCTTGCGGATGTGGCGCTCCAAGAAGGTGCCCTGGGGACGGGCGGCACCACCGCCGCCGCCACCGCCGCCGCCGGACATCTTCATCTTGCGGCCCTTCTTGCGCTTGCCACCGCCCATGTCCATCTCGACAGCGCCAAAGCCACCGCCAGGGGGCGGAGCAGCCGCACCCGGGGGGGGGGCCAGTGGCGCGAACCCCGGCTGGGGGGCCGGCGGGATGGCGCCGGGGGTACCCACGGGAGTGGGGGCCACCCCTGGAGGCGGTGCCAAGGGCCCGGGAGCCGAATAGGGCGCGGGGGCCGCCGCCGCTGGAGGCGCCGGCACAGGGGCCGAGTAGGGTGCCGCGGGGGGGGGCGCCACGACGGGGGGTGCGTAGGGCGCTGCAGGGGGGGGCGCAGCCACCGGCGCCGCGGGAGGTAGGGCAGCCACGGGTGCTGCAGGGGGCGGTGCCACGGGCCGCGAGGGGGCTGGAGGCACTGGGGCCATGGTCGCGGGGATGGGCTGGCTGTCGTAGGAGGGCCCGCTGGCGGGTCGCGAAGGCTCCGCCGTCGGGGGCGGCAGGGCGGGCGGAGGCGGCGCACCGCCGGAGCCCACCGGAGGCGGGGGAACGAACTTGCCCGCTACGGTCTGCGCCTCGAGCTGTTCCTTCTGGAGGCCCTTGGGGACGAAGGTCTTATCGGACCCGAAACCGGCGGGCAGCGCGTCGGCCCCGCCATCGACACCGAAGATCAGGTTCTCGAAGGGCTTGGTGCCGGGGCTGGGAGCTGCGGGGGGCGGGGTGGGCGCCGGACTGGGCGCCGGGCTGGAAGCCGCACCGCGTGAGCGGGCCTTGGGAGCCTCGAAGCGCAGCTCAGTGGCGCCGATGCGGATGCGGTCGCCTTCTTCGAGGACATGATCGCGGACCCGCTTGGAGTTGACGTAGGTGCCGTTGACGCTGCCGAAGTCCTTGAGCAGCCAGCCATCACCTTGCTGGACGATCTCCGCGTGGGAGCGGCTGGCCGCGGGATCGGGCAGGACCACGTCCCGCTGCTCGGCGCGGCCCATGCTCAGGCCGCTCTCGCGGATGGGGTACTCCGGTCGCAGGCCGGTGCCGTGCACCAGCACCAGTCGAGCCACACCCGAGACCCTCGGTGAGCCCGCATCCGAGGCGTCACCCGCCGCGTCCGTGGCTTCGCGCTCGCCGCTGTGGGGAATGGAGAACCACAGGATGAACGGATCGATCAGGACTTCGTCGCCATCCTCGATCTCGCGCTTTCTGAGGGGCTTGCCGTCGAAGTAGGTTCCGTTGCCGCTGCCCACGTCTTCGATGGTGACGCCGGTGGCGCTGACGGTCAGGCGTGCGTGCCGCCTGGAGACCGCGATGTCGGGCAGGACGAGCCCGTTGTCTTCGGCCCGGCCGATGTGGATGCTGCCAGCGGGCAGCGGCACGGTCATGTCAGGGTGACCCTGCCTGCGAATGGTCAGCTCGATGCGCTGTGCACTCATGGTACCCGACCTCCTGGGATGGACGTTCTGGGGGTCCACCGGACGAACGGACGCCTCCGGGGCATTCGGTAAACGCGCGGGCGAGGCGAGCGTTCACGGAAACTTTAGCACGGCGACGGCCAGGATGGCAGAGATGCCGCCCGGTGCGGCCAGACGTCAGTATTGACGCGACATCTGGGTCTGGGCCTTCTCGAGGTATTCCTTGGCCTGCTGGTGGGACCGGCTGGTGGGAATGGGCGCGAGCAAGAGCACCATCTCCCATGAGCTGACCGCCTGCTGGAACTGCATGTCGTCGTAGTAGCGAAGGCCGGCATCGAAGTACTCCGAGATCTTTTCGGTGATCTCGGTGTTGAGGCGGTCGATGCGTCGGGCACAGATCTCGCAGGCGTTGTCCAGCATCTGCGCCTGGTGGTAGCCCACCAAGGCGTCGTGCAGGCGACCAGCATTGTACAGACCGTGCGCTTTCTCGACCAGCTCGCGGGAGGTCATACCCGGCGGCGGGTCCGGCCACTCGTCCTGGATGTCGCTGGTGGTGGTCATCACCGGGGTGCTGCCCTGGTCGTCGTCGCCCTCGAGCAGGGAGTGCAGCGAGGCGTCGGCGGAGACCTCGAAGAGACCGGGTTGCGCGGCGCCACCGCCTTGGGAGGGGTCATCGCCGTCGAGGCCTTCGATGGTGGACTGCAGCAGCGAGGGGACCTCGTCGTCGGAGATTGGGTCGGCCATTCTGACGGTGCGGCTGCCTGCCACCGCCACCAGGGCCACCAGGATGATCACCACCACCGCTGCGATGACGAAGGGCATCAGCCGCAGCCCGCCCTTCTTGGCCCGCGGCGGAGGATGCGGTGCGGCCACCGACACGGAGTGATCGGCGCCAGGATCGTCGAGGCGTACCTCGAGGACGGTGTTGCCGATGCGGACCTTGTCGCCAGGCGAGAGCTGGCGGTGCGCCTGCACCCGGGTCTCGTTGACGAACACGCCGTTGCGCGAGCCCATGTCTTGGACCCACAGCGCCCCGTTGTGGAAGATGAGCCTGGCGTGCTGACGGGAGACGCCGGTCTCGTCCAACAGGACTTCGTTGCCAGCCTGTCGGCCGACCCGAAGCCCTTGAGGGGGGATGCTGTAGCGCTGACCCTGGAGCACGCCAGAGACACCGACCAGGAGGGGGAGGTTGGACATCCTGGAGCTATCCTACCGCGACGATGGCCACGACGCCCGCCGCCCCGGCGTTGACAGCGCGAATCGCGACACGATTCCCGCCGATCTGCGCAGCCTGGGTGACCGAAGAGGGTTGACCGCCCACGACCTGAGCGCAAACGGCCGCCAGCGTATCCAAGAACGCCTTGTCCGGCAGGATCTCGCTCAAGGGCCGACCCACCAGCGCATCGGGCTGGGCGCTGAGCCACGCCGCGGCGGCCTGGCTGGCCCCGAGGATGCCCAGATCGTGCCCGACGACGAACACTGGAATGGGCATGTCGGCGACCATGGACACGATCAAGGCCGGGTCGATGCCAGCGGACCCGCCACCGCGATCCCCGCGCTTCCAGCGAATCAGCAGTCGGTTGATGGAGTGGGCGAGATCCCGCAGGTGCTTCCACTCGCTGGGCACCGCCACCTGGCCCACGTGACCCCGCATGGCCAGCTCGAGCTCTTCACGGACCGCGGAGATGGGCGCCGTCGAGAGCCGCCAGATGGACAGCCCCGCGGCCAGCATCACACCGAAGAGCACCACAAGCGCCGCGATCAGGCGACCGAACACGGGGGTGGACTCGGATACGGCGGTGTCGACATCGAACAGGATGTAGGCCCAGCCTGTGATGGAGGTGGGCGCGCCGTCGACGTGGGCCACACGGATAGGCGCCAGCACGTGCCACTGGCCGCCGCCCTTGCGCCACACGGTGGGCCGACCTCGCACGTTGGCCTCGGCGAAGTAGTCCTTGCCGCCGATGGACTGACGCACCTTCTCCGGGGGGGACCGGACGATTCCCTGCTGGTTGGTGATCATGCAGAGCTTGACCCCTGGTTCGCTCAGCAGGAAGTTGGCGTCGAGCTTGAGGTTGTTCTGCTCGGCGATGGCGGTGATGTTGCGGGACGCGAGGGCCAAGGACAGGGCCTTGCCCCGCTCGAGCACCTGCAGCTCGGCCACGTTGCGGGCGTTGAGCACCTGGGAGAGCACACCGCCCCCCGGGGCCACAAGCAGGCAGAAGCAAGCGAAGAGCATGATGCCGCCCAGCTGGATGCTCCAGGGAAGCTTGCGGACGCGGCGCCAAATGTACTTGACCTTGCCGGGGAGATCGTCGGGAGCGGGGGTGACCGCGCTGCGGTCCGAAGCGGGTGAGATGCCGTCGTAGGAAGGCGACTCGAAGCCGGGATCGCTGGCCGGCGTGCCGGCGCCACCGAAGCCGAAGCCACCAGCGCTCGAGCCGAAGCCACCGGATTCCTGGGGCTTGGCCGCCAACGCCTGACCCTGAGCGAGCTGAGTGGGCTGGGCGGGCTGGGCGGGCTGGGCGGGCTGGGCCGGATGAGCGGACTGGGCTGGTTGGGAGCCGGGGATGTCCCGGGTGACCATGGGAGGGCCTTCGGAGCCCGCCGGGGGAGCAGCCCCGAAGCCGAATCCGCCGGTGCCCGCCCCTACTCCAGCGTCAGGCGACGCGCCGAAGGACGAGGACTGGGGAGCGTGGGGCGCGCTGCTCGAGGGCGCGACAGGGACAGGCTCGGACCGAGGGGCCGCCGGAGGTGGCGCAGCGGCAGGTGGGGGCGCGGAGGCGGCCGGAGGCGGCGGAGCGCCATAGCCACCCGCGGGCTGTGGGGGCGCAGCGGCAGGCGGGGGCGCGGCGGCGGCAGGCGGGGGCGCAGCCGCCGGGGGCGGCGAAGCCGCCGGAGGTGGGGCTGGCTGCGGAGGCGGCGGCCCCGCCAAGGGGGACGGCCGCGTGACCGAGCGATCGGACTGGGGTGGCGACGGGATGGGGGCAGGCTGCTGCACTGCTCCCGCGACCACCAGCAGCCAGTCGCCGATCTGAACGCGCTGACCCACGGAGAGCACAGCCTCGCGAACCTTGTGGCCTTCGACGTAGACACCGTTGGTGGAGCCTCGGTCGCTGACCACCAGCTGGGCGCCGTGCATGATGAAGGCGCAGTGGAGCCCGCTGACGTGGGAGCTGGGCAGGTGGACGTGGTTGCCCGCGCTGCGGCCCGCAGTGTTTTCACCCGGCTGCAGGTCGAAGATCTTGCCCTCGTGGGGCCCGCGCAGTACCTCGAGATTCATGCTCGTTCCACCGTTTCGAGGGACAGGGTGTCACCCAGCAGCGTAGCGCTGCGCTGTATCACTCCCGCGGGAAGCTCAACAGCGATGCGGGCGCCACGAAAGAAGCGGGTCATACGCCACGGGGCGATGGTGGGCACCAGTCCCACCACGCTGTGCTCGCGGCTGAGGAAGACGACGTCGATGGGGTAGCGCATGAAGAACATGTGGATGGAGGCGCAGGGCTCGAGCAGCAGGGCTTCGCCCGCGGGGAGCTCGGCGCTGAACATCAAGCCGACCATGCGCTGCCAAGCGTTGGTGGCCCGAAGAGCCCGCTCGGCCAAGACCGTGCCGCGCGTGTCGTTGCGCACGCGATAGCGCTCACCCACCGACGACACCCGACCCATAGATGAAGTTGAGCAGGATGGGCCCGAAGATGACCACGAAGACAGCCGGCATGATGCAGAGGATCAACGGGAAGAGGATCTTCTGGGACGCGTGGGCGCCCATGCGCTCGGCGCGCTGGTAGCGTTGGGTGCGGATGAGGTCGGACTGGGCCCGCAGCACCGGGCCGATGCTGGCGCCCAGGATGTCGGCCTGGATGAGCAGGGCGGAGAAGGAAGAAATCTCGGCCATGTTGCAGCGATAGGCCAGGTTTCGGAGGGCCTGCTGGCGCGTAGCGCCGATCTGAATCTCCCGCAGGAAGAACGCGAGCTCCTCGATCAAGGGGCCGGGGGTGGCCTTCTGCACCACCTTGTGCAGCCCCGCCACGAAGTCGAGGCCGGCTTCGACGCTGAGGGTCAGCAGGTCCATCACGTAGGGCAGCGAACGCCGGATATCGTCCTGGCGACGCTTGACCTCACCATTGATCCAGATCTCGGGGAAGGACGAACCCACCCCGACCGCCAACAGGTCCGCCACCAGCGGTTGATCCCAGCCGGTGATCACCTTGCACAACAGGCCGATGAACATGCACCAGAAGATCACCGCCATCACGATCTTGTAGGCGATGAACTCGTCGGTGCTCATGGCGCCGGTCATGCCCGCGGTGACGAACTGCCGTTCCACCCAGTCGCGGTAGCGCGCCAGCTTGAGGCCACGCACCAGGGGAGTGAACATCCTGAACAGCGGACGCAGCACCTCGATGATGGGGCTGATCTGGCCGGAGGCCACGCCCTGCAGGCCGAGCTGCTCTTCCATGCGCTTCTTGGAATCGTCGGGCACCATGCCCGCCACCGCCACGAAAACGGCGATGGTGGTGATCAGCAGAAGCAGGACTGAGAGGGCGGGGATCATTGCGGGGGGATTCTACCAGGAAGCTCGGCGCTACCCCAGGAGGTCGCGCGCCTTTGCCACATCCTCGTGGATCTGGGCGGTCAATGCTGCGAGGTCCGGGAAACGAACTTCGGAGCGTATCCTACGAACAAAGTGCATCTCGAGCTCGCGGCCATATAGCTCATCGGCTCCGAAGTGGCCGTGCGGAACCATCAGGTGCACCTCGATGGAGAAGCTCTCGCCATCCACTGTGGGGCGCGCTCCTAGGTTGGCCACACCAGGCAGAAGGCCATTGCCATCCACCTGCCCGCGCACCGCGTAGACTCCCGAAGAGGGGATAAGCTCGGCATCGGGCAGCAGGTTGGCGGTGGGGAAGCCGAGCTGGCGCCCGCGCCGTTCGCCCCGGACCACCGTCCCGCTGATGGCGTAGGGGCGTCCGAGCATCTCGGCCGCATCGGCCACGCGGCCGTCCCGCAGGCAGGCCCGAATGCGGGTGGACGACACGATGCGACCCTCGCGGGCCAGCGGCAGCACCACTTCGATGGGGAGTTCGGGCATGAGCTCGGAGACCGTGCGGTGGTCCCCGGCACGCCCGGCGCCAAAGCGGAAGTCGTGACCCACCACCATGGCGGAGGGGCGCAGACGCCGCCCGAGCACCTCCTGAACGAACCACTCGGGGGAGCGCGCAGAGAGGGCGGGAGAGAAGCGCTCCAGGCAGACTTGATCGACGCCGAGCTTGCCCAGCAAGGCCACCTTGTCCTCGATGGGGAGGATGCGGTGGGGACCGCGACCGAACACGGCCTGGGGGGTGGGCTCGAAGGTGTAGACCATGGCGGGCCGGCCAAGCTCACGGGCGCGAGCCACGAGACGGTCGAGCAGCACCCGGTGGCCCAAGTGCACCCCGTCGAAGTTGCCCACGGTGAGCACCGGGTGCTCGGCCCTGGGCAGGCGCGAGGAGGATGAGAGCAGCACGATGGGTTCCATGGGGACAGCTTAGCTGGGCGGCCACGCAGGGGCATGGGGGAGCCCGTCGCGGTCTCGAGGGACAGCCACCGGAGATTATGATCGGGATCGCCGTTCTGAGTTGGTGTTTCGGGGGCTCCCCCGAGGCTGGCGAATTAGGTTCGAGGCCCCTTCGACGGCGAAGATCGCCAACTGGCGAATCGGGCTGTCACCCCCCAGTTCCCCTACGCATGCGGAGACCACCATGAACGTCCTGATCGCTGACAAGTGCCCCGACTGGTTCGTCGAGAAGCTCCAGGCCGCTGGCTGTGACGTGATGTGGGAGCCGACCCTCGAGGCCGACGCCCTCACCGAAGCCATCATCGCGCATCAGCCCGTCGCCATGGTGGTCCGCTCCACCAAGGTGCAGAAGCCGCAGCTCGACGCCGCAGAGGCGCTGAAGCTCATCATCCGCGCCGGCGCGGGCTTCAACACCATCGACTACGTCTACGGCAAAGAGCTGGGCGTCAAGGTCGCCAACTGCCCCGGCATGAACGCCTCCGCTGTGGCCGAACTCGCCATCGGCCACCTCATCAACATGGACCGCCAGATCGCCGATGAAGCCGCGGATCTGCGGGCGGGCAAGTGGGCCAAGAAGACCTACGCCAAGGCCGCCGGCCTGCGAGGCAAGACCCTCGGCGTGCTGGGCATGGGCAACATCGGGCAGCTCACCGCGCGCATCGCCCAGGCCATGTTCATGGACATCATCACCTGGGACCCCTTCCTCTCCGCCGAGAAGGCCGCTGAGCTAGGCGTCACCAAGACCGAGGACATCCTCGAGGTCGCTCGCCAGGCCGACGCCGTCTCCATCCACCTCGCCCTGGTGCCCCCCACCAAGGGTCTCATCGGGGCCGAGTTCGTCGGTGCCATGAAGCCCGGCGCCTTCCTGATCAACACCTCCCGGGCCGGCATCATCGTCAAGGACGCCCTGGTGGCCGGAATCCAGGAGAAGGGCCTGCGCGCCGGCCTGGACGTCTTCTGGGACGAACCCGCCGCCAACGACAAGGACTTCGGTGACGACGTGGTCGAGCTGCCCGGTGTGTATGGCACCCACCACGTGGGCGCCTCCACCGCCCAGGCCCAGAACGCCGTGTCCGAAGAAGCCTGGCGGATCGTCGAACACTTCATGGCCTCTGGTGAGGTCCTCAACCACGTGAACCCCTAGTTGGCCAAGGCCACACAACAGGAGAGATCATGACTATCGAGCGCAAGCACAACTTCTTCGCTGGTCCCGCAGTGCTGCCCCTCCCGGTGGTCGAGGCCGTCCAGGCCCAGCTGCCCAACTTCATGGGCATGGGCACCGGGCTGATGGAGTCCTCCCACCGCTCCAAGCAGTTCAGCCAGACCTGGGCCCACGCCCAGAGCCTCATGGCCAAGCTGTTCGGCGTGCCGGACACCCACGAGATCATGTTCCTGCAGGGCGGTGCGTCGCTGCAGTTCCTCAACGTCCCCATGAACCTGATGCCCAAGGGCGGCAAGGCCGACTACATCGACACCGGCACATGGTCCAAGAAGGCCATCAAGGAAGCGAAGTGGGTCGGTGACACCTCCGTGCTCTGGTCCGGCGCAGACATCGGCTACAACCGCTGCCCGACCCCCGACGAGTACCAGGTCCGGCCCGACGCCAGCTACCTGCACTACACCACCAACAACACCATCGCCGGCACTCAGTTCCTCGCCGAGCCCGTCAGCGGCGACGTGCCCTTGGTGGCCGACATGTCCTCCGACATGCTCTGCTGTCCCCGTGACGTGGCCCGCCACGCGGTGATCTACGCTGGCGCCCAGAAGAACATGGGCCCCAGCGGTGTGGTCATCATCATCGTGGACAAGGGCATCCTCGAGCGCACCGAGGTCGACATCCCGACCTACCTGAACTACCGCACCCACGTGGGCAAGATCTTCAACACCCCCAACACCCTGGGCGTGTTCGTGATCGAGAAGGTCCTCGAGTGGATCGACGGCATGGGCGGACTCGAAGCCATGCACGACCACAACAAGGCCAAGGCCGGACTGCTGTACGGCACCCTCGACGGTTCCGACTTCTGGAAGCCCCACGCCACCACCGACTCCCGCTCCCTGATGAACGTCACCTGGCGCATCGCAGACAACGATCTCGAGCCCAAGTTCATCGCCGAAGCGGCCGAAGCCGGCCTGCTGGGCCTCAAGGGCCACCGCTCCGTGGGCGGCCTGCGTGCGAGCATCTACAATGCCTGCCCCGTGCCCAGCCTCGAGGCCCTGGTGGCCTTCATGAACGAGTTCGAGCGGGTCAACGGCTAGACAGCCTCCGCACAAGACGGCCCGGGCGATCCCTGCGATCCCCGGGCCGTTCCCGTTCCAGGCGGTGGCCAAGGACCGGGTGGGATCATAGCCTTGGAGGGTCGGACAATGCTCGAGCCAGGTTTCAGGCCGTGCAACCCCAGCAGGGAGCCACCATGGGTGATGAGAGGCCCCGCACCCGCTACTGCGGGCGCTGCCTGAACACCTTCCAGGCCGACCCGGAAGCCTGCCTCAATCTGCCCTGCCGTACGCCCCGGCCGGCAGAAGGCTGGGGCATCATCTTCGAAGCCGGCGAAATCATCGACCGGCACTACAGGATCCGTCGGCGCCTGGCCACGGGCGGCGCGGGGGTCACCTACCTGGCGGTCGAGGTCGAACCCAAGACCGAAGAAGAGTCCTGCGATCTGGCCGTGAAGGTGCTCTGGGCCACCCGCGACCATGGCTCCTACCTGCGCCGGCTGTCCCAGGAAGCCCAGATCCTGCAGGAGCTCGACCACCCCCACATCGTCGAGTACCGGGGCTTCGTACACCGCACGGGACACGCCCCGTACCTGGTCACCCGCTTCGAGCAAGGCGGCTCCCTGTACGACCACGTCCGCCGCCGCAAGCGCCTGAGCCTGCGCGAGTCCGCATCCATCGGTCGCCAGACCCTCGAAGCCCTGGGGCGCGCCCACCAAGCCGGGGTCATCCACCGCGACCTCAAGCCCGAGAACCTTCTGCTCCACGCCATCCCGGAGCCGGGGCAGTCGCCGCACATCCTCGTGGCCGACTTCGGCATCGCCAAGGTCCAGGGACTCTTCTCCGACGGCCTCACCCGGGTCGGTGCCTTCGTGGGCACCCCGCAGTACGCCGCCCCCGAGCAGTTCGACGGCCTGCCCCCCTCTCCGGCCACCGACGTCTTCGCCACCGGGGCGATGCTCTACTTCTGCCTGCAGGGCCAGCCCCTGCTCCCCCTGGCCAACCGCCTGTCCCCCGAAGACGCCCGGGAGCTGCTCGTCCAGAAGCTCCCCCCCAAGCTGGTGCTACCCGACGAGAAGCCCGAGCACGTCAAGGCGGTGGAGCAGGTCCTCGAGGCCTGCATGACCGCCGAACCCGGCGAGCGCGTGACCGTCCGTGAGATGCACGGCATGCTCGAAGCCATCGAACACGGCACCTTCCTGTTGCGCCCTACCCGCACCGCCATTCCCGAGCGAACGCGCACCAGCGACACCAACATCTTCCTTTTCTCCCAGGACGGCATCGACGAAGAGGACATCGCCCCCACGGACCAGGGCGGTCCGGACGCCGGCGACGAAAAGCCTCCCCCTCCCCCGCCCCTATCGGACGAGCCCCCTCCGCCACCACCCCGGGACGGCCCCGCCTTCGGGTCGACCACCACCAGCGCCGACCAGCCCCTGGCTGCAAAGCCCATCGCCGAGCCCACCCCCGTGGCCGACCGACCCCCGCCCACCTCGGCCGCACCGACGGCTCCGGCGTCGCCACCCCCCAAGCGCCGAAGCCGCCTGCCAATGTTGTTCCTCGGCGGCCTGCTGCTCACGGGGCTGTGCGGCGGTGCGGGCGTCGGCGGAGCGCTGCTCTTGCGGCCAGATCTTCTCTCCGGCGTTCCTGGGCTCGATGGCCTGGTCTCCGACACCCCCGCCGTGGATCCGCTCGAACAGGCCATCAGCTCACGCCTGCACACCCTGGCCTCCCAGGGCGTGGTCCACTGCGGCATACACGCCCAGGTAAGCGTTCCGGTGACGGTGACCCCTGCCGGCGTGGTCCAGCCCGGACGCGTCACCGGCATCCCGGTGCCCAAGAAGGCCCGCTGCCTCGAAAACTACCTGTCGGGATTCAGCATCCAGCCCGCGCCCACCCACGCGGTGGCGGTATCCATCCAGGTGCCGCAGTAACGAACCGCCGCTAGTCTTCTGGGACCAGCGTGACGTCCTTGGCGAGCTTGCCCCCCTTGCGGGGCTCGACCGGCTGTGGAAGTTCGTCGATGCGGACCACCATGGCCGTGATGTTGTCGGTGGAGCCATGGGCGATGGCCCGCTCTACCAGCACCTCGGCACAGGCCGCCGGTTGTGGGACCTCGCGCAGCGCATCGGTGATGCGACGATCATCGACGAAGCCGGTGAGCCCGTCGGTGCACAGCAGCAGGGTGTCCCCGGGCCGCAGGTGGCGGGAGCCCGTGTCCCGGCCGGGATCGATGCGAATGCCAGCGTCGTCGCCCAGGCCCCTCGAGCCGTAGACGAAGCTCTGTGCCAGGCGATCGGCATCGGGGGGAAGGGAGCGCTGGTCGCGCAAGGCGAACTCGCGGTGCGTGTGATCCGCGGTGAGGCGCACCAGGGTGTTGTTGCGGAAGAAGTACAGCCGGCTGTCGCCCACGTGGACCCAGAACACCCGACCGCCAAGCACCCAGGCGCCGGTGAGGGTGGTGCCGAGACGCACGCTGCCACGACGGGCCACGGTGCCATGCAGGCGGTTGTGGGCATTGAGCACGAAGCGCAACAGCGCGAGCTCGGGAGCCTGGGGCTTGCCCTTGCCAAACAGCAGGGAGAAGGCCTGGACCGCAGCCGCCGACGCCAAAGCGCCGTCCTCGTGACCACCCATGCCGTCGGCCACCGCCAGCAGCACGCCCGTGCCATCCTGAGCACGCACGACCTCTTTGTCCTCATCACGGAAGCGGATCTGGCCATTGCGACAGACCAGATAGTTGTCCTCGTTGGCCACGCGACCGCCACGGTCGCTCTCGATCCCGGTCGAGCACACGAGGCCAATGGTAATGCCGTAGGACACGGGGCCCGCTACCTCCGAGTGCGTGGAACGGAATCAGTGTAACAGGCTGTCGTGACCCGACCACGGAGGGCCATCAGGCATCCTCGAAGCGGTACACCGAGATGCCAGCGATGATCATGTCGCCGTGACGCAGCTCGAAGCCCGAGCCGTCTTCGGGGGCAGTGCGGAAGCGCCCATCACCACTGCGGTGGAAGAAGGGCTGGAAGGACCCATCGGGGTAGACGTAGGCGTCGAGATAGTCCGAGATGACCAGCCGGCCGGCGTCGTAGGTGGCGATGCAGTCGATGGGCCCCAGACGCACAGGCGTGGCTGCGCGCAGAGGGAAGCCTCGGGTGAACAGCGCCGCAACCAGGCGATCGTCCAGATCGAGTGCCAGCAGCTGAGCGCGGGGGTCCGGAAGCCAGCTGTGGCGACGCAGCGCAGCGCAGACCGCAAAGTCTTCCTCGCCCTGATCGTCTCGGCGGGCGATCTCGAGGGACAGCTGCTCGAGCTGGGTGGTCTGCTGGACCGGCTTGCCCTCGACCAGGGCGCGGGCATCGATGTCGTCGACCTGCTCGAGCTGGCCTCGACGTCCCCGGACAGACAGGCGGAAGTAGTCGCGAGGCTCGAAGAGCTGCTTGGCGTAGGTTCGGTTCTCGGGGATCACCACATGGGCGGCGCGGTGGTTGCCCACCACCACGCGACCCGAGACCATCCACCCCAACTGCTGCAGTCGCCCGGGGCGGGACAGCGCCACCTGCCAGCCGGCTTCGTCTACGGCCACCACCTCGTCGGTGGCGGGCCGCCGCAGCTTGGCCTGCGGAGACGAAGCGGAGGCTGCGGCGGCTGGGTCCACTGTCTGCACGCGCGGAGCCGCGGGCTCGGCGGGCTCAGCAAGCTCGGCGGGCTTTGCCGTCACGGGGAGGGTGGAGGTCGGACGAGTCCCGGACCTGGAGGTCACCCTGGAGGGTGCGTCCTGCAGGTGCCTGGGCGCCGGGGGGTCGATGCCCAAGATGGAGTCGAAGCCCGGGTCCGTGAAGGAGATGCCATCGGGTGCTGGCCCCTGCTCGCCAAGTCCGGCCGCCACGGGGGCGTCCTCATCCAGGGGTACCTCCGGAGGGGCGAGCTCGCGAATGGGCACCACTGCGGAGATGGCCGCGGCCCGGGCAGGCTGTGCGAGAGGTGCCGGAGTGGACACGACGGCCCGGGGCTCCGCCGGGGGCCGTGGGCGCAGGGGCGCTGCCGGGGTGACCGGATGAGAGGCGGAGGTGGAGGGCGCAGGTTTCGGGGGCCTGGGCGCTGGGGGGAGGTCCAGCCTGTCCAGGGGCTCGTCCACGAAGCTGTCGTCGGGGAGGCTGAGGGCGGCCCTGGCCAGGGCATCGGCGGTGAGCTTCTCGACCTCGGGAGTGCGAGGCGGTGGGTAGGAGACCTCGAAGAGGTTGTTGCCCACCATCACCTCATCTCCAGGAAGCAGATCGAGGTGGCGCAGACCCTTTTCGTCTCGGGCGGGGTGCAGGGAGAAGACGTCGGAGCCACGGCGCACGAAGCTGTAGCAGTGGCGCGCCAGGTTGCGCAGCATGGGCTCGCCCTCGAGATCGATCTCGGAGTGCAGCGAAGCCACCATGATGGAGTCGTTGTAGAAGCGGGACTTGGGGATGTCGCCGGTGCGCGAGCGGATGAAGTCGCCCTCGCCCAGCTCCATGCGCCAGCACAGGTTGTCGTTGTGGGGCTCGTCGGGCAGCCGCACCTTGCAGCGGCGGTCGCGGCCGATGCGGTAGACCGACCCGAAAACCAGGTATGTGCTGCCCGCCGTGCGACGGATCTCGCCCAGATAGGGCCAGCCGTCGGCGGCCACACTGGCCAGATCCCGGTACTCGAGCAGCTGGTTGGCCACACGGATCTCGAGCTCGCCACGCAGGCGCACGGGCTTGTCCACCGGGGCCGGGCGACCGGCCAGGAGCACACGGTCGGTGCGGGCCACGAAGTAGACCTTGTCTTCGCGGACCTGGAACAGGGCCTCGGGATCGGGCAAGGAGGTGCCCAGCTGCCCGCTGCGACTGACGAAGACGTCGTAGCCTTCCATGAAGACCGAGAAGTGCACCCGCTGCAGCAGCGCCCCGCGTTCCTTGAGGGTGAAGATGCGCTCTTCGACGGCATCGGGGACGATGGTGTGGTGCCAGCGATCGCTGCCGCTGCGCATGGTGCCAGAGACCCGGGGCTTGGGTCGCTTCACGTCCAGCTTGGGCCTGATCCGACTGGGCTTCTCGGGCTTGGCGCCACTGGCGAAGTCATCCGCGCTGCGACCGGCGAGCTTCACCGCGGCCGGTCCGGGTGCGGCGGGAGCCGCCGGAGTGGGATCAGCCTTGGCCGGTGCTTCGATACGTGTGATGTCAGGGCCCCGCTGCATCCGCCTGCCAGCCGCCTTGGCCTGGGCCTTGTCTACGGAGGGCTCGCTGATCTGATCCCGCAGGAAGGTGTCGACCACCCCCAGCACCAAGAACGCCACAGCGGTGCCGCCACGCTCGGTGACCGCGAGCACCGACGGGCCCTCGGCGGACTGAACGCTGCCCACCTCGAAGCGGCTCTGGTAGTCGGGGTTGATGACGTGCACCAGCGAGCCGTCGGGGTACTGCTGGAGCTGGTAGAGCGCGGGGGCCTCGAGGGCTTCGTGGGAGAAGTTGTCGAGCCAGTGGTTGCCCAGGGTGTAGCAGAGCTGATCCGAGTAGAGCATCCCCACCTTGCGGTAGCCTTCCCAGGCGCCGGGGATGTTCAGGTGAACCGCCAGCACGGGCGACGAGGTGGACAGAGGTCCACCGTAGGCATTGGGCAGCAACGCGGTGACAAACTGGCCGGGCTCGAGCCCGATGCTGTGCCCACGGAGAATTTCGCTTCCGTCAGCCACAAGGGTGACCTGGAAGCCGCGGTCGGCAAAAACCTGGTTGAACTGGGTCTGCTTGCACCACTCGCGGAGGCTGGCCAGCAGAATATCGCTGGACTCCTGGCGCCAGAAGTCGCCGGTGTCGAGTTCGGCCCGCTTCCAGTCGGACTGGTTTACCACCACGACGATGTCCGTGAAGCCAGCGACGCCGTCGCCCCGCTCACTGGAGACGTGGTGCAGCAGCCCGCCCCGCCGGCGACCGCGGCTGCTGAGTTCCCACAGCAACTCGGCGTTTTCCACCAAATCTTCGGCGGTGGTGTGGAGGCGAAGACGAGAGGCGAAGAAGCCACCCCGCCCCTGCTCGCCCGCGATGAACGAGGCATCGCCGCTAAGTCCGCGTGTTCCATCGTTGGAGAAGACACGGGAGAACCAGTTGCCGAGCTGGGCCATGGAGACTCCGGGAGGGTCCAATCATCCCTAACCGGACCCACATGCTGGGACACGATCCCGCGACCAGGCCGGACCAGGGTTATTAAAACACCTCTCATCCCCTCCCCGAGCACCCAGGCAGCCCCATGCCTCGAGTTCGCCCACGGCTGCGCCTGGCCTTGTTCCTGGCCGCCGCAACCGCCATCGTCGCCGCCATCGCCCTCGTGCCCCGGTTCATCCCCGCGCGCGCCCGGCGCCCCAGCTCGCACCGGGTCGCCCCACCGGCCCCCTTGCCGGCGGACGCCATCCGGGCCTCCCTCGCCCCCGACCTCGAGCTGCCCCTGGATCTAGCCCACACCGACGTGCTGGTGGCCATCGTGTGCACCTTCCGGCGGGACCGCCTCGAGCCCTACGGAAACCCGCAGCCCGCCAGCCCCTTCCTGGCGCAGCTGGCCGAGCACGGCGCCCTGTTCGAGCACGCCATCGTGCAGAGCTCTTGGACCCGGCCCAGCACGGGCAGCCTGCTCACCGGCCGCTGGTCCGAGGTGCTCCAGCTGGACGATCCCGCCAACTCGTCCTTTCACAACCGGGCCCTGGCGCCCGGCTTCGTCACCATCGCCGAAGCCCTGGCCGACCACGACTTCCGCACCATCGGCGCCTCGGGCAACCCCAACATCAGCAGCACCTTCGGCTTCGACCAGGGCTTCGACATCCACCACGAACCCGACTCTCTGTGGCGCGACTCCAAGGGGCCTGCCCCCACGGGCGCCGCGCTGACTCGACAGCTGCTGAAAGATCTGGACTCCACCCCCGCCGACCAGCGGGTCTACCTACAGGGCTTCTACGTCGATACACACGCGCCGCGCCGCCCGTCCACCAAGGCCCTCCGGACCGTCCGGGCTGGTGGGGGTGACACCCCCAGGAACGTGGCCAGCTACGACGCCACCCTGCTCACCCTCGACGCCCACCTGGCCGAGCTCTATCTGGAGGTCAAGAAGCGGCGTCCCAACCTGCTCTTCGTGGTGGTCGGCGACCACGGCGAGGGCCTGAACTACCCCGAACCCCACGGTAAGGGGCACGGGAACCATCTGTACAGTACCACTATCGACGTCCCCTTCCTGTGGTTCCACCCCGCGCTGCCCGAGCCGGGGCGCCGCATCCAGGGCCTCTCCATGGGGGTCGATCTCCTGCCCACGCTGCTGGACCTGTTGGGCGTCGCGCCTACCGCCCCCATCGACGGCGCCAGCCAGGCTCCTGCCCTGCGGGGCGAGCGCGAGACGGCCTCCCATCCCCTCGCCTTCTCGCAGACCTTCTTCCGCCGCTCGAACAAGACCGCCGTGATCGGCCAGGGCTACCACCTCGTCCGCGACCGCAAGGCTGATGGTCAGCAAGCGCTGTACGACCTGGACGAGGCACTGCAGACCACCGATCTCACGGGCAATCATCCGGGCATCCAGGCCGCCCTCAGCACCGAACTCGACCGCTGGGAGCAGGAGCTCGAGCGCTCGGCCGCGGGCCTGGACGCCCCCCTGGAGGGCGAACCCTCCGCCGACATGGTCGAGCAGCTGCGCACCCTGGGGTACATCGACTAGTGCCCACATCGCCCCCCATGCGCGCCCGCGTCGAAGTCTCGCGGGGCTCGTTCATCAAGCGTGAGCTGCACCAGGGCGAGCACATCGACTTCGTCTCTCCCCTGCCCTCACCCTTCAACTACGGCTTCATCCCCGACCGGCCCGGGGACGACGGCGATCCCCTCGACGCGGTGATCATGGGCCCCCGGCTGCCCAGCGGCAGCGACGTGACGCTCCCAGCCGTCGCCTGGGTGCGCTTCGTGGACGCCGGCGCCCGCGACGACAAGCTGGTGCTGTCGGCCCGGCCCCTGACCGCCACCCAGCGGCGCGCGCTGGTGGCGTTCTTCGTGTTCTACGCCCGGGCCAAGGGTCTGCTGGGCGCGCTGCGCGGCCACAGCGGCCCCACGCGCTTCGAGGGTCTGGACGACTACCGAGCCGTGTAGTCAGGCTCGACCTCGGCCAAGTGCTCAGCGAACAGCAGGTTGTCGGCGAGCCCGTAGTTGCCGGTGTCGTCGAGGAACTCGAGGTCGCCGATGAGCACCACCTCGCCCCCCCAGCCCTGAGGCTGGTACTTGACCACGATGTGGTTGCCTTGGTTGTGCACGAGGTAGGGGGCGCCGTTGTCGTTGATGAAGCAGGGGTCGGAGAAGCGCAGCCCGGTCACGCCCTCGGTCATCTGATCGTTGGCGATGAAGTCGGTGTCCAGCATCTGGAACTCATCCGCCCCCTCACCGGTGAAGCGCGGGGGGATGTCCCAGTTGTCCAGCAAATTGGAGATGATGTTCGAGTCGCAGTTGCTGACCTCGTTGAAGATCACGATGCGTGTGCCCTTGCGCCGGGCGGACTCGAGCAGATCGATCTGCTCCACGTCGAAGTTGCTGCCACCGTAGATGCCCGGCGCCATCAGCCCGATCATGCGGTAGTCGCTCAGATCGTCGCCGAGGCTGCTGCGCACGTCGGTGTTCCACCCGTAGGTGTCCTTCAACAGCTCGTCGATGTCATCGTACTGACCGAAGCCGTCGGAACCGGCGCCTTCGAGGCCGCCGTTGCCCGTGTACAGCATGATGCGGTCGCCGGTGGGATAGACAGGGCCCTCGGGGGCGGTGTCTTCGGGGGGCGAGGTGTCGACGGGCTCGGGCTTCTCGCAGCCGATGGCGAACAGGGAGAAGACCAGGAGAGTGGAAGCGCACTTCATGGGGCGACCTCGCGGCGACCGAGCCGAGCAGCGGTTCGGGGGTGAGAGTAGCGGGTCGGGGGTCCCGCGTCCTGACCGCTCGTATCCGGTGGGGACCCTGGCCGTCGATGTTCTGCACGTCGAAGCACCGCTCTCGGCACCCCCGCTTGTCACGCTCAACAGGACAGCGTACAAGCAATGGACGCCCTCCTGCGCGGCACCAGGGAGCGCACTGCGCGCTCCCGCCGCGCCCTCAGCCCAGGCCTCTCGCCCGAAGGGTACGAATGTCGCTGCTTCTCATCCTGGGACTGCTCGCCGCACCCCACGCCGCACCGGACGTCGCCTGCCCGGACGGCGCATCAATCCGCAGCCTCAAGCGGCTGAACAGCGCCCTCGAGCAGACCCTCACCGTCGAAGAGCCCTCCCCCGAAGCCCTCGACACGAACTTCATCGACGTTCAGACCATGATGGGCTGCGTGCCGGAGCTGCCCCCCTCCGTGGTGGCCCGAAGCTTCCTGCTGCTGGGCGCGTACTACCTCGATCAGGGCGACGCATTCCGCGCCGACCCCTTCGTGAGCGCCGCCGCGCTGCTGGGTGGCGAGAGCGCGTGGGTCGAGACCCTGAGCCCCGAGCTCCGCACCCGCTTCTTCAACTCCTTGACCTCGGACCGCCCCCTCGGCGTGGTCTACGCCCCCGAGCTACTGCTCACCGGAGGATTCCACCTAGTGGGATCCCGCGGAGCCCCGCCCTGGTTGATGCCCGTGGGCACCTTCACCTTCGAGTGGGGCGACCGCTCGGTCCCCGTCAACGTCAACCACCAAGATCTCACGCTGGTGGTGCCTAGGACCTTCGATGAGTTCGAGTCGCTGGTCGAGGGGGTCACCGAATCCGACCTCGAAGAGCCCGACTACGACGCCCCGGTCTACTACGACCGCCGCGCGGAGCGGCGCACCCAGCGCGAAGAAGAGAAGACCAAGGAACCGGAGCCTCCAGCCGACGACACCCCCGACGAACAGCCTCCGCCCGACCCAGTGGTGGACGCCCTGTCCTTCTTCGACGATCTGGCAGAGCTCGAGACCGACGACAGCCCGACCGTCGTGGTCCCCGACAGTAAGCCTCCCCGCCAAGGCAGCGGCGTTTCCATCCGACCCCACCTCGGGGTTGGCGGCGCCTGGACCATCACGGGAGCCGCCAACGGCAACTCCCCGGTCGGCGACGAAGACTTCGGCGGCTTGGGCATGCTGGCCGAGCTCGGGCTCACCCTGCGCCTGGGCGACACCCTGGCGCTCCGACCGGAGCTGGGCTTCCGCAGCGCGAGCAGCGCCGCCGATGTCGCCCCGTCACGCTTCGCCGACGAAGGCTACGACGGCCAGGTACCGGTGGAAGAGCTTCGTGATCGCCTGCTACTCGGCCAGGCGCGGCTGCCTGCCCTGCTCAGCCTCGGACCCGTGTTCGTGGGCGCCGGCCCGGCCTGGACCATGGGCACGGCCCGGGTCACCGCCCTCACCAGCTGCGGCGAAGACAGCTCCTGCGTCACCCCCATGCAAGGCAGCGTAATGGCAGGTGGCGGCTCGATACTGTTGGGTTTCCGCCCTGGAACGTCCCCCATTGTGCCCTGGCTCGACTTCACCGTGCTCAACGACACGGAGCGCACCACCATGGCCGGCGGCCTAGTGCTCGCCTGGGAGGGTTCGCCATGATCCGCCGCCCCACCGTGATCCTGCTCTTGCTCGCAGCGGGCTGCGGCACCAGCTGGGAAGCCATCGACAGTGACGGCGACGGCTACACCCGCAAGGACGGGGACTGCTGGGACGCCATCGAAGGCCCGGCCGGCCTCTCCGGCGCCGACATCAACCCCATGGCCACCGAGACCTGGTACGACGGGGTCGATCAGGACTGCGACGGCAGCGATGACTACGACCAGGACGATGATGGTTACGTCCCCGCCGACATGACCGGCCTGGCCACCACGGGGGTCCCAGGTAGCGGACTGCTGCCTGGCGGCGATTGTTGGGACGAACAGGCAGGCCCCGAGGGCAGCGAGCTCGGCGGAGACGCCATCAACCCCGCCAGCGCCGAGACCTGGTACGACGGGGTCGATCAAGACTGCGCGGCCGACAGCGACTTCGACGCCGATGGTGACAGCCATGACCACAGCGATCATGGCGGCGACGACTGCGACGACGAAGACGCCGTAGTCAACCCCGACGCATCCGAGATCTGGTACGACGGCACGGACCAAGACTGCGACGACAACGACTGCGACCAAGACGGCGACGGTCACGACGCCGACGGTCTGGACCTGGGCGTCTGCGACAGCGACGACTGCGACGACGACGACGACGCGATCTACCCAGACGATTCCGTCGTGGAGGTCTGGTACAACGGCATCGACGAGAACTGCGACACCAACGACGGCGACCAGGACGGAGACGGCTACTGGATCGAGGCGTACGAGGACCTCGTCGTAGGCATGGGCGGCGAGCCCCTCGACGTGCCCAAGGGCTACGAAGGCGACTGCGACGACGGCGACACCGACGCCTACCCCGGCGCCGACGAGACCTGGTACGACGGTGCCGATCAAGACTGCGACGGAATGAGCGACTACGACGCCGACGGTGACAGCTACGACTCGAGCGACCACGGCGGAGCCGACTGCGACGACGCCAACGACGCGGTCAATCCCGAGGCCTTCGAGACCTGGTACGACGGCACGGATCAAGACTGCGACGGCGCCAGCGACTACGACGCCGACGCCGACGGTCACGACAGCCAGGTCTACGGCGGCGGCGACTGCGACGACACCGACTCCACAGTCAGCCCCGACGCTCCCGAGACCTGGTACGACGGCGCCGACCAGAACTGCGACGGAATGAGCGACTACGACGCAGACGCCGACGGCCACGACAGCATTCTGTACAGCGGCGACGACTGCGACGACACCGATCCGGCCATCCACCCAGGCGCCAGCGAGATCTGGTACGACGGCGCCGACCAAAACTGCGACGGCCTGAGCGACTACGACGCAGACTACGACGGCTACGACAGCACCGAACACAGCGGCGAGGACTGCGACGATCTGCGCTTCGACACCAACCCCACGGCCCCCGAAGCCTGGGACGGCGCCGACAACGACTGCAACGATCTGGTGGACGATATGTTGGCCTCCGACGTCGCCATCGGATGGCTGGACGCCAGCAACAGCGGCGAACAGCTCGGCTTCGCCGGAGCGCTGTCCCAGGGCGACATCGACGGCGACGGCTTCCTCGAGATCCTGGTGGGCAGCACCACGGCCGACAGCTCCACCGGTGCGGTCTGGGTGGTCGACGCCCGCGCCCCGATCTCGCTGCATGGTCCCGCCGCGGGCTACGCCAACCCCACCCTGTCCGGCGACGCCCCCAGCGGCTTTATGGCCGTCATGGGCCCAGAGCAGGCCGACCTCACCGGCGACGGCATCGCGGACATCGCCATCGGCGGCACCGACGCCATGGACAGCAGCAACGCCGCGCTGGCCCTCTATGCCGGAGGCTCCAGCCTGCCGGGCGAGCTCACCGCGTCCAGCGCGGTGCTCGAGCTCACAGGGGCCGAAGGCAGCTCTCCCCCCACGGTGCTCAGTCACCTGGACATGAACGGCGACGGTGTCGCCGAGCTCCTGTACGCGGACTGGTCCAACCAGAGCAGCTGGAGCTACACCGCCAGCCCGGTCTACCTCATCGAGCCCGCCTCACTGTCAGGGTCCATGAGCCTCGACAGCGCCTCGGGCGACTACCTCATCTCCTTGGACTACGAAGACGAGGCAGGACGGGTCATGGGCGGCGGAGACCTCGACGGCGATGGCTACGATGACCTCGTCCTCGGGGCCCCCGGCTATGGCTCCGACGACGGCTTGGTGGCGGTCTATCTGGGCTCGAGCCCCCTGCCGGACTGGAGCGGTTGGTACAACTACACCGATCACGCCGACCTGCTCATCCTCGGCGACACGAATGATCGGCTGGGCGAAGCCGGCCAGCCGCTGTTCTGCGACCTCGACGACGACGGGGCGCAGGATCTCGTCGTAGCCACGCCGTCCAACGACACGCTCTACGTCTACCTCGCCGCGGCCGCGCTCACGGGCGGAAGCTACAGCATGAGCGAAGCCGATCTGGTGGTGGTCGGAGATCCCGGCAGTCTCTTCGGCGCCGCGCTCCAGGCCGGCGATGTCACCGGAGACGGTGTGGACGACCTGCTGGTGGGCGCCCCTGGAAGCGACGACCCCAGCTCCCCGTCTTCGACCTGGAACGGCGCGCTCTACCTACTCGACGGCCTGGTGATCAGTGCCGATACCACCACTGTGTCCAGCCAGGCAAGCGCCACCCTGACCCCCGACCGCGCCAGCATGCTCGGCGCCGCCATCCTCGCCACCGACCTCGATGCCGACGGCATCATCGACCCCTTCGTGGCCGCCCCGGCCTACGACGGCATCGGGCGCGCCTGGCTGTTCCCCAGCCAGTAGCCGGCTGGCTACGCGGGCCGAACTATGGCCGCTCCTCGGCGTGGAGAAGTCAGCCGGTAGCTGGCAATGCTTGCCCGTAGCCCACACCCACCGACGACTACTGGGTCTCGTCTTCGTCCCAGAGTTCCTGACGGAAGCTCTCTTCGAGCGCGTCGCGCTTCTTGCGGGTGACCTCGACGCCTTCGCCATCGGTGGCCGCAGGCTGGGCCACGGCGGGGGCCGCTGCAGGGGCTGCGGCAGCGCCGGACTTGGCGCTGACCCTGCGCAGGGCCGCATCGAGCTCGCCCTTCATGGTGGGATTGCTGCCCAGCGCGCCGAGGGCACGGCCATAGTGGTAGGTCGAGCCGCTGTAGTCCCGGGCCCGCTCGGCCACCTGGCCCAGGCCGTAGTGAGCCATCCCGTTGCCCGATTCCGCGGACAAGGCCGCCATGAAGGCGCCCTGGGCGCCCACGAGGTTGCCGGAGTCCAAAGACGACCAGCCATCGCGCAGGTGGTCCATCACACCCTTGGCGGCGGCTGGGGCTTCGGGCTCCAACATGGCCACGGCGGGCACGTGTGCAGCATCGGGTGTAGCCACAGGCTGCGTGTCGACAGGTGCAGGCGCAGCGGTGCGGCTGGTGGCACCGCTCGATGAGCGTCCGCTGCCGCGACTGCCCGTGGACGTCCGTGGGCTGGGTGTGGCACGGGGAGCCGGCTCGGGGGAGGGCTGTGCTTCGACGGGCTCCGGAAGCTCAGCAGCCACCAAAGCTTCGAGGTCCGACACGGGGTCGGTCTCAGGCTCGGGGGTGGGCTCTGGCGGAGGCTCCACCGGCGGGGGCGGCGGTGCAGACGCGACGGTGGCAGCCGGCGTGGGCCCCAGCGGAACGGTCTCAGTGACACCGGGCTGCTCCCGGTTCCTGAACATCCACACAAAGATGACGACGCAGACGACGATGAACGCCAGCGCCGCCCACTTCATCCAGGCCGCGGTCTCGCCATGGTCGCCGAATACGTCCTCAGCGATATCCGATGCCGAGGGATCGAGTTCGTCGGCATAGAGATGGTCGATGGGTCGGACATACGGATCGATCGGACCGGCCTCGACTTCGGGCGTGGGGCCCTCATCCTGCGTGCCACCCTCGTCGTGCCAGGACCAATCCTCGTCGTCGTCGAGCTCTGCTGGAGGCTCGGGCGCTGCGACGGGGGGAACCTCGGGCACGTGGGTGTGCTGTTCGTCGGGCACGTGGGTGTGGTGCTCGTCGACTACGGGCGGGGCGGGCTCCGGCTCGGACGGCTCCGGCTCGGTCGCCGACAATCCGGACTCGAAGAAGCCCGCATCATCCCCACCGAAGTCATCACTGTCCGCAGGCTCGGCTGCGGGAGGGACCGGCTCGGGCACGTGTATGCCATCGGGCGCGGGGGCTTCTTCTGGCGGGAGCAGGGTAGGACCCGTATCGCCCATGGGAACGGGCGAAGGGGCCACCGGCGAAGGCATCGGAGCCACGAGCGCCGGTGCAGGCGGAACGTCTGGGGGCTCCGACTCGGCAGGCGAGCTGGGAGCAACCGGCACGGCCGCAGGCTCGGGTGACTCGATCTCGGGGGCCAGGGGCACCGCGCTGGGCGTCACCAGGGTGGGGTCCGGCACCGGCGGAGGCGGTACAAAAGCGCGACGCTGGCGCTCACGACCACTTCGCAGCGAGGTATCATCGGCAACCGGGGGCGCAGGCTCCTGTGGGCCGGCGAGCTGATCCCAGGTGGGCTCTGCAACGACGGCGGAAGGGGGCTCCACCAACACGGCCTCGTCTTCGGCCTCGTCTTCGGCTTCGTCTTCGGCTTCGTCTACGAGCTGGGCCTCGCCGGGTTCGTCCTGGCCCACTTCGGGCTCAGGCGCTGGGACGGGCTCGAGCGCTGGAACGAGCTCCGAAACGGGAGGCGCCACAGGCTCGTCCCAGGCGTCTTCGGAGGCACCAGGGAACTCGGGCTCGTCGTATAGCGGCGCATCGGAGACAGGAGGCGCCGGAGACGCGGCGTCGCGCTCGAGCACCTGGACCTCGAGCACCAAGCCGGCGTCAGGGACGTCGAGCTGAGGCACACCGCGCTCGATACCCGCCAAGGGAGACGGCACTGCGTGAGCGCGGGGCCCCCATCCCGGAGGGGCGAAGGGGAACGGCGTGGGGCGCTCGCCCTGTTGGATGACGGAGCTGTCCAGCCGCACGGGTCCTAGGCCATCGGCAGGCGACCGCTCGGCCTCGGGCTCTCCGATGGTGGACAGCGTGGCCGGGATATCGTCGCGGTCCCGCGTAGCCATACTCAGTGCGGTGAGGAAACCCGACAGATCGGATGGGCGAGCCTGAGGGTCCGGATCGGTGGTCTGTAGGACGATGCGCCGCAGGGGCAGCGGCACGTCGTCGCCAGGGTCCAAGGGCCCCATGCGCATCTTCATGCCCATGATGCGGGCCATCTGAGGCGCAGGCTTGAGGGAGGGGTCCACCGGGAACACGCGGACGCCGGTGATGGCCTCGTGCAGGATCAAGCCGAGGGCATAGATGTCGGCAGCCACCGGGCTGCAGCCTTCGGGATCGTCGAAGTACTCGGGGCCCACATAGGCCAACGATTCAGCGTCGAGCTGACCCTGGCTGCCTTCGCGGAAGACGGTTCCAAAGCCAGTGATGCGGATGTGCCGGCCTTCGGCCAGCAACACGTCCGAGGGACGCAGATCGCCGTGATGGGCGCCGTGGGAGTGGATCAGGGACAGGGCCCCAGCCAGGCGACCGAAGACGAAGCCGATCTCCTCGAGCCCAAAGGCCCCATCGGCCAAGCGCTGCTCGAGGGATTGCCCCCGCACCAGCTCAGTGGTCATCCACAGCAGGTTCCGCTCGGGATCCTCTCCCCAGCCCAGCACATGGATGAGCGCCTCGTGGCGCAGCATCAGCAGCGGCTCGATCTCGGAGATGAAGTTGTTGCGCGACTTCTCGTAGTCCGGAGGTCGCGCGACCTTGAGGGCGCCGCGCAGGTTCAGGTTCAGGCCGTGCCGCGCGAGGAAGATGGCTCCATGCTCTCCTTCGCCAAGGCGGGCTTCCACGATCCAGTCGCCGATCCGCTCCCCAGGGCGCAACATGAGGCTCTCTCCTTCATTGTCTCACCCGATCGCACCAAACGAAGCCGGGCGTTCTACGCAGTTTGTATATGCCATCTCATTCGACAACACACGACCTATTGACGCGTCAACCACAGGGGGTGAACAACTTGTGGAAGACTGAGGGGGAACGCGGCGCCGCAGGGCGTCGTTGCAATCTTTTTCCCGCTTCCACACCCGACTATGAGCGATCGGACGGGACCGTCGGGGTTTTCCACAGCCTGTCCCCTCGAGCGAGTCCCCGGGCGCTCCGAAGCCGGAATCCGAGCGTTTTCATCGTGCTTTCAAGGACCTCTGGGCAGCGCCCCCCCCCTGGCGCGGAGAGGGCGCCTAGCCAGCGCTACCTGGCCAACTGAGCCCGATATCCCTGGAGAATTTTCAGATAATTGGCGCGTTCGTAGGCCTCAGGCTCTCCGACCTTGTCCAGGGCCATGGAGCCGCGCGCCTGGTCGAGGCTGTCGTAGTTGTTGTCCTCGAGCCACAACTCCACACCACGGCGGAGCTGCCCGAGGTACTCGGGGCCACGCTGAAGCAGGGCCGAGACCACCTGCACCACATCGGCGCCGGCCATGATGGACTTCACCGCGTCCTCCACCGTGTGCACACCGCCGGTGATGACGAGCTTGGTGCTCACCCGACCCCGCAAGATGGCCAGCCAGCGCAGCCGCAAGAGCAGCTCGGAGCTGGTGGACAGCGCCAAGGTACGCGACACCTCGAGCCGCTCGATGTCGATGTCGGGCTGGTAGAAGCGGTTGAAGATCACCAGGGCATCGGCGCCAGCGGCGTCCAGCTGGCTCGCCAGGTTCGCGGGCGACGAGTAGAAGGGCGACAGCTTGACCGCCACGGGGATCTTCAGGCCCTGCTTGACCACCCGCACGAGCTGGATCACCTCATCCTCGACCGTCTGGCCGGTACGCTCGGGGGCGATGATGGGAGCGTAGACGTTGAGCTCGAGGCCGTCGGCCCCGGCCTCTTCGATGAGCTTGCCGTAGCGCAGGAAGCCCTCGGGGTGCACGCCGTTGAGGGAGGCGAAGACCGGCACATCCACGGCCGCCTTCACTTGGCGCAGGTGCTCGAGGTAGGCCTCGGGACCGAACTCGTAGTCGCCGTCCTCGGGGAAGTAGGAGGCGGCCTCGGCGGAGGTGTACATGGAGGCGGAGACGGCCTCGTGGGTGGCCAGCGCTTCGGCCTGAACCTGCTCCTCGAACAACGACCGCAGCACGATGGCGGGCGCGCCCACGTCTTCGAGCTTCTTGACCACGTCCAGATCGTCGGGCAGTGGCGACGAGCCGGGCATGAAGGGGTTCGACAGAGTGTGGCCGAGGTACTGGGTGGTCAGGTCCATGGGGGGCTCCGCGGGCGGTGGTGTGACAGGGAAGCGGCGTCAACATGCATCCCTCGCGCGCAGGGGGTACGGCGGACCGCCGGGATGGTGAGAGGGGCTACGCCCCACCGTCGATGGGTTCGAAGTTTCCGTCCGCCCGCGTTGATGCCCGCCCCGACCCCAGACGCAAGAAGCCCGCCGGACCACGGGGTCTCGGCGGGCTTCGGAATCGAACGGTGGCTGCTAGCGGGGCAGCACCAGCTCGCTCATGTGCTTGTACAGGGCCATCTTGTCGCGCACGCCCTGCCGAGCGGACTCGACCAGGCCGCCGAAGCGGGTCGGGTCCATCTTCTGCACCACGCGGAACCGGGCTTCACCCATCATGAAGTCCATGATGTCGGCCTTCATCTCGAGGGTGGAGTCCAGCTGCAGGGCGGGCTTGCCTTCGGCCACACGGCGAGGATCGAAGCGGTACAGCGGCCACAGGCCGGACTCGACGGCCAGCTTCTGCTGCTCGTGACCCAGGGACAGGTCGAAGCCGTGCGCGATGCAGTGGCTGTAGGCGATGATCAGGGCGGGACCGTCGAAGGAGTCCGCCTCGGCGAAGGCCTTGACCGCCTGGGCATCCTTGGCGCCGATCGCGATGGACGCGACGTAGCAGGAGCCGTAGTTCATGGCCATCATGCCCAGATCCTTCTTGGCGATGTCCTTGCCGGCGGCCGCGAACTTCGCAGAGGCACCGATGGGCGTAGCCTTGGAGGCCTGGCCACCAGTGTTGGAGTACACCTCGGTGTTCATGCACAGGATGTTGATGTTGCGGTTGTGGGCCACAACGTGGTCCAGGCCACCGTAGCCAATGTCGTAGGCCCATCCGTCGCCACCGAACGCCCAAACGGACTTGGGCGCGAGGTAATCGACCACGTCGAGCAGCCGCTTGGCGTCCACATCATCGGCACCCTCGAGCTTGCCGCGCACCGCATCGATGCGGGCGCGCTGGGCTTCGAGGCCAGCTTCGCTGCGGTCGGCCATGTTGGACAGCAGGCCGTCCACCAGGGTGTCGCCGAAGCGAGAAGCCAGACGCTTGACCAGAGACTCGGCCACGCGGGTGTTGCTGTCCACCGCCAGGCGCATACCGAAGGTGAACTCGGCGTTGTCCTCGAACAAGGAGTTGGACCAGGCCGGCCCACGCCCGTTGTCGTCGGTGCAGTAAGGGGTGGTGGGCAGGTTGCCGCCGTAGATGCTGGAGCAGCCCGTGGCGTTACCGATGAGCAGGCGGTCGCCGAAGAGCTGGGAGACCAGCTTGACGTAGGCGGTCTCGCCACAGCCAGCGCAGGCACCAGAGTACTCGAACAGCGGCCGCAGCAGCTGGGAGTTCTTGATGTTCATCTTGGCGAAGCTCTTGCGATCGATGTCGGGGATGTCCAGGAAGAAGGCGTAGTTGTCACGCTCCTGCTCACGAAGGGCCAGCTGCGGGACCATGTTGATGGCCTTCATGCTGGGGTTGGCCTTGTTCTTGGCGGGGCAGGTGTTCACGCACAGCTTGCAGCCGGTGCAGTCTTCGACCGCCACCTGCTGAGTGAACTTCTGGCCCTTGAAGTCCCTACCACGAGCATCCGCGCTCTTGAAGGTCTCCGGTGCGTCCGCGAGGAGGGCGGCGTCGTAGACCTTGGGGCGGATGGCGGCGTGGGGGCAGACCGCCGCGCACTTGTTGCACTGGATGCAGACCGCGGGATCCCAGCAGGGAACCTCCTGGGCCACGTTGCGCTTCTCCCACTGGGTGGTGGCCGTGGGCCAAGTGCCGTCTGGGGAGAAGGCGGACACGGGCAGGTCGTCGCCCTTGCCGGCGATGATGGTGCCGATGACATTGCGCACGAACTCGGGGGCATCGGGCGAGATGACCGGAGGACGCTCGGAGGTGCTGGTGACCTCGCCGGGCACGACGCACTCGTGCAGATGGGCCAGGGTCTGGTCGACCGCGAAGAAGTTGCGCTTGACGATCTCTTCGCCCTTCTTGCTGTAGGTCTTGCGGATGGCACCCTTGATCTGCTCGATGGCTTCTTCACGCGGCAGCACGCCGGAGATCGCGAAGAAGCAGGTCTGCATGATCGTGTTGATGCGGGTGCCCATGCCGGTTTCCTTGGCCACGGCGTAGGCGTCGATCACGAAGAAACGCAGCTTCTTGTCGATGAGCTCCTGCTGGACGTCGCGGGGCAGGTGGTTCCAGGTGTCTTCCACGCCGAAGGGCGAGTTGAGCAGGAACACGGAGCCGGGCTTGGCGTAGTGGAGCATGTCGAGCTTGTAGAGGAAGTCGAACTGATGGCAGGCCACGAAGCCGGCGCTCTTCACCAGGTAGGTGCTCTTGATCTCGTTGGGACCGAAGCGCAGGTGAGAGGTGGTGCCGGTGCCGGACTTCTTGGAGTCGTAGACGAAGTAGCCCTGGGCGTAGTTGGGGGTCTCGGTGCCGATGATCTTGATGGAGTTCTTGTTGGCGCCCACGGTGCCGTCTGCGCCGAGGCCGAAGAACACGGCCCGCACTACATCGTCACCCTCGATCTCGAAGTCGGGATCGAAGGGGATGGAGGTGTGGGTCAGGTCGTCGTTGATGCCCACGGTGAAGTGGTTCTTGGGCTGGGGCAGCAAAAGGTTGTCGAAGACGCCCTTGACCATGCCCGGGGTGAACTCCTTGGAGGAGAGGCCGTAGCGGCCACCCACGATGACGGGGTCGGTGGCGAAGTCGCCAGCCACGCGGGCTTCGCGCAGCGCGGTGACCACGTCGAGGTACAGGGGCTCGCCGATGGAGCCGCTTTCCTTGGTGCGGTCGAGCACCGCGATGGACTTCACGCTTGCGGGGATGGCCGAGATGAAGTGCGCGATGGAGAAGGGCCGGTACAGGCGGACCTTGATGACGCCGACCTTCTCGCCCCGGTCGACCAGGTACTGAGCGGTGTCGTCGGTGGTGGGGGCACCGGAGCCCATGAGGATGATGACGCGCTCGGCTTCGGGGTGGCCGACATAGTCGAACAGCTTGTACTGGCGGCCCAGGCGGGCGGCGAAGCGGTCCATGACTTCCTGCACCTTGTCGGGGCAGGTGTCGAAGAAGGTGTTGCAGGCTTCGCGCTGCTGGAAGAAGGTGTCCGGGTTCTGGGCGGTGCCGCGCAGCAGGGGACGGTCGGGGGTCAGCGCGCGGGCACGGTGCGCCGCGATGGCGTCTTCGTCGAGGACGGCGCGGATGTCGTCGTCATCCATCTCTTCGACCTTGGTGACCTCGTTGGAGGTGCGGAAGCCGTCGAAGAAGTGCAGGAAGGGGACGCGGGTCTCGAGGGTGGCAGCCTGCACGACCAGGGCGAGGTCGTGGGCTTCCTGGCCGTTGCCCGACGCCAACATGGCGAAGCCGACCTGGCGGCAGGCCATGACGTCGCTGTGGTCGCCGAAGATGGACAGGGCGTGGGTGGCCACGGTGCGGGCACTGACATGCATGGAGTACGCGGTGAGCTCACCGGCGATCTTGTACATGTTCGGGATCATCAGGAGCAGGCCCTGAGAAGCCGTAAAGGTGGTGGTGAGCGCGCCGGCCTGCAGGGAGCCATGCACGGCACCGGCGGCGCCAGCTTCGGACTGCATCTCCATCACATCGGGGACCACGCCCCAGATGTTCTCGCGACCCTGGGAGGCCCAGGCGTCTGCGTACTCGCCCATACTGGACGAGGGAGTGATGGGGTAGATTGCGATGACCTCGTTGGTGCGGTGTGCGACGGAGGCAACAGCTTCGTTGCCCTCGACGGTGATCATGCGACGCTTGGCCATGGGGTACGCTCCGGGGATGCGTGGGGGAAATGTGCGCTGGAAGCGCGGTTCCGTCGGGTCTGCGCAGGCCCGTACGGCAGAAAAGGCGGGCAGTTTATGGCAGGCATCCGGTAAGTCAAGCCACCATGATCATGGTTTCGACGCGCCCCCGATGATCCCCCTCAGAAGCAGATCCTCGCCCTGTGAAAAGCACGTGACAGGAGAGGGGTGACTCCGGCCTGGGTTACGGAACGGCGTCCCCGTCCTCCTGGCGCTCGAGGTTACCCTTCGAACATGAGGTTCGCGCCACTCACCGCCCTGCTCGTCGCACTGCTCCCAGCCGGAGCCGGTGAGCACGACCCCGACGCGCCCCCCGCCATCCAGGCCAGCCTCGAGCGCATGCGCACCGCGGCCACATCACTCCGGGGGGCCGCCTACACCCTCCACCGCCGGGAGTGGAACGGCGGCGAGGCCTACCCGGCGCAGATCATGGCGTGCAAGCTCCGCCGCCCCGAAGACCTCTACATGCGCTGGACCGGCGACGCCTATCAGGGCCGAGAGGCACTGTATCGGGCTGGCTGGAACGGAGGCCGCTTGCGCATCAGCGAAGGCGCGCTGGTCCCTACCATCGACCTCGACCCCACCGGCTACGTGGCCATGCGCAGCTCGCGCCACCCGGCCTGGATGGCGTCGGTGCTGCGCACCGCTGACCAGATCCTGCAGGGTGCGGACGTGCTCAGCGCCGACCCCGCGCTCAACGCCGGCTACGAGGATCTGGGCATCGTGCCGGTCCGGGGCGAACCCTCCCACTGCTACAAAGCCGATCTTCCCATCGATAAGGACCCCGGCCAGTACGCCCACCGGGTGTTGGTCTGCATGGGCACCCGCCACGGCATGCCCACCCGCTTCGCGGCCTGGGAGAAGGTGGGAGGACAGCTGCGTCAGATCGAGGACTACGTCTTCGCGGGCTTGGCGATGAACCCCGGGCTCACCGACGCCGACTTCGATCCCGACCACCCCGACTACGGCTTCTGATCCACAGGGCGGGCAGGCCCCACAGCGCCAACCACGCCACGCTGGCTCCCCCGCCACAGCCACAGCCATCGTCACCCGGCCGGTCCGGGATGCCGCTGTCGGCCTGGCCGCTGTCGCAAAGGGACGCGCCCTCGCCCACGGCATCGCAGACCAGGCGCTTCAACACCATGGGGTCGCCCTCGGAGCTCACCACGATGTCGCCGATGGCGTTGTAGGCGATGGCCTCCCCCTGGCCGTCGGCCAGCGCGAAGCCCCGCGGAGTGTCCTGCCAGTGGGCATCGGGTGCACAAGGATCGGCGCTCCACTCCCAGGCGGTGGTGTAGGTGCGCAAGACCACGCGCTCCCCGTCGGGGTCCCAGTCGGCGCCGGTGACGGTCCGCGCCCCGCCTTCGCCTTCGATGGAGATCCGAGCCACGGGCTCGAGCACACCGAGCACGTCCCCGGGCTCCAAAGGAAAGCGGTAGACCCAGCAGTGCTCCGCGTCGTCCTTGGTGACCAGCTCGATGCGTCCCGTGCGCGGATGGACCAACAGCGCCTCGGAGTCCTGGGGGGCGCCATCGGGGTAGATGGCGTGCCAGGTGGCGATGACCTCGGCGGGCTCGCCCAGCGCCGGCTCCCTCAAGGCGAACACCGAGACATAGGGGCGCGCCCTGCCGTTGTCGCCCACATCTCCGATGTACAGGCACGCTCCGTCGCCTCCCGGGCACGGCCCGGAGGACAGGGCCTCCCAGTCACCGAAGCTCGCTCCGGTCACCGGGTGCTCCCCGAGGTAGGTCCCGCCGAGCTCGAAGGCGTACAGAGACGGCTGACCGCCGGCGTCGTTGTGGGTGAACCACACCCCCGAGCGCGTGCGGGCGTAGGCGAGCCCCGACGACTCGTTCACCGGGGAGCCGCTCACCGCCCCCTGCTCCACCGGCTCGCCATAGCCCTCGCAGATCAGAGCCGCGGCCTGGGCCACCAGCAGCAGGATCAGGGCGGACATGATGCGCCAGCGTTACCGCGTGCGACGGCGGCGCAGCGCGGCCAAGCCCACCAGCATCGCCATCAGCCCACCCACGGGGGCATGCCCACAGCCGCCACAGCCGCCACAGTCACCGGGCTCGCTGCCATCGGCGCTGTCGCCGGGCTCGTCGCTGGCGATGGGGTCGCTGTCCAAAGGGAGGCTGTCGGTGTCGGCATCGCTGTCGGAATCGGTGTCGGTATCTGTGTCCGTGTCCGTGTCCGCCTCACCCGTGTCGCAGGGTCCGCTGCCGGGGCCCGGCTTCGCGCAGGCCGCGAGGTTGATCATCATGGGATCACCCTCGGTCACGGTGATCATGCCCCCATCGGTGTCATAGGCGATGGACTCGCCGCGGAAGTCTCCGATGGGGGTCACCACGGTCTCGCCCCCCCAGTGGGCGTCAGGGGCGCAGGGATCCGTGAGCCACTCGTGGGCCGCGCCGTAGGTGCGGATCACCAAGCGATCCCCATCGGAGTCCCAGGCACCGCCAGTGGTCGCCGCCTCGCCGGGCTTCATCTCCCAGTCGTGGACCAGCTCGAGCTCCTGCGGGGAGTCGGTGGGCTCGTGGTGGAAGCGGTAGATGTGGCTGACGGTGCTCTCGTAGTCCTTGGTGGCCAGGTAGATGTCCCCTGTGCGGGGATGCACGAACAATGCCTCGGAGTCCTCTTGCACGCCCTCGGGATAGAACGCGGGGAAGGTCGCGATCACAGTGGCAGGCTCACCGGCCGCGGGCTCCTGGACCACGTACACCACGATGCTGGACCGGGTGCGTGAGTTGTCGCCGGTGTCGCCGATGTACAAGCAGTGGCCGTCGCTTCCCGGACACGGCCCCGCAGCCATGTCCTCCCAGTCCACGAAGTCCCCGCCCACCACGAAGTGGGTCTCGACGAAGGTGCCGTCCAGCTCGAAGGCGTAGATCTCGGCCAGGCCGCCGGCGTCGTTGTGGGTGAACCAGATCCCCGGGCGTGTTCGGGAGCGAGCGAGCCCCGATGCCTCGACCACCGCCGTGCCCTTGAGCTCGCCCAGCAACTCGAAGGGCAGATAGGCGTCGCAGGTGAGGGCAGACGCGACGCCAACGAGGAAGAGAGAGGGCAGCAGCATACCGTCCATCATACAGTGACAGGGGACATCGGAAACGGGGGCCTGGAATGACAGCGCCATGGCTGCTACCATCGGAGCCTTCCGGAGGCACACATGACCGCACTCCTCCTGCTGGCGCTCCCAGCCCTGGCCGTCGATCCCGACACCACCCTGTACGTGGCGTCCGATGCCGCTAGCGCTGGCGCAGTCGACGCGCTGTCGGGCTTCGACACCAGCGCTCCAGGCATCGCCTCGGTTCAGGCCGACACCAGCGACGTGGGCAACGCCACGGCCGCGCTGGCGCTGGACCCTATCAACGGCGTGCTCTACGCACGCGAAGCGGACGGGGCCACCATCTACGCGTTCGACGCGACGGATCTGTCCCGGCTCTCCGCCCTGGATATCACCGCGACCGGTGACGGCGGCGCGCTGGAGATCGATCCATTCCGGCGCCTGCTGTACGCAGCGGAGCAGATGGGCCCCAACTCCACCATCCAGGCCTACTCCATCGACTACGGCTCCAGCTACGGCGCCACCCTGGACGCCACCACCACCGGCATCACCTGGCAGGGCGCCGCGCTGAATCACCTGGTGCGCGACCCCGCCAACGACGCGCTGTACGCGGCCCAGGGCACCCCTGCCAACGAGGTGCAATACCTGGACGTCTCCGGCCAGGGCTTCGGCGGCTTCACCTTCGCCAGCCCCACCGCCCTGAGCGTGTCCACCAGCAACATCTCCGGGCTGGCCCTGGACGCCGACGCCCTCGAGCTGTGGGCGATCGGTCGCAGCAGCGCCGAGCCCTACGATGTCTCCACCCCCGGCACAGCGATCTCCCTGGGGGTCACGGTGCCCGTGGCCGCCCAGCTGGCGGGCGTCCACTGGATCCTCGACGCATCGGGCACAGACGAGCTGGCCTACAGCGACGCCACCACCGACAGCGTCCACCTGCTGGTCAGCGCCTCCACCGCCACCCTGTCGGCCCCCGGCGCCATCGAGTTCTACCCCCTCGACGAGATCGAAGCCGACGACGACGGCGACGGCCTGTACGACTCCGTCGAGCTGGGTGCCACCGGCCTGGCCGTGGCGGCCTACAACGACCTCGAGCCCAGCAGCACCACCGATCCCGACGACAGCGACAGCGACGATGACGGCCTGCTGGACGGCGACGAGGACACGAACCTCGACGGCAGCTTCGACGCAGGCGAGACCGATCCAAACGACGACGACACCGACGACGACGGCTTCCTCGACGGTGCGGACAACTGCCCGGCGGTCGCCAACGCCGACCAGGACGACCTGGACGGTGACGGCATGGGCGACGCCTGCGACGACGACGTGGACGGCGACGGCTTCGACACCGACACCGACTGCGATGACACCGATGCAACCATCAACCCCGGTGCCACAGAGATCTACTACGACGACGTGGACCAGGACTGCGACGGCAGCTCGGACTTCGATGCCGATGGCGATGGCCACGACAGCGACGCCCACGGCGGTGACGACTGCGACGACACCGACGCCGACGTCAGCCCCAGCACCACCGACTACTGGTACGACGGTGTGGACAGCGACTGCGCCGGCAACTCCGACTACGACATGGACGCCGACGGCTTCGAGTCCGCCAGCTACGGCGGCACCGACTGCGACGACGCCGAGCCCACCACCTTCCCTGGGGCCCCCGACGACCCCTACGACGGTGTGATCAACGACTGCGACGCCAACGACGAGTACGACGCCGACGGCGACGGCCACCAGAGCGACGAATACGGCGGTACCGACTGTGACGACGCCAACTCGGAGGTGAATCCCGACGCGGTGGAGGTCTGGTACAACGGCGTAGACGAAGACTGCGACGACAACGACGACGACCAGGACGGAGATGGCTGGCCGGTGGACACCGACTGCGACGATCAGGACGCCACGGCCTACCCCGGCGCACCGGGCTGGACCGACGACTGTGAGCCCGTGCAGGACACGGCCCCCCCCATCGACACCGCGCCCCCCATCGACACCGCCCCCCCCATCGACACCTCACCGCCGGTGGACACCTCACCACCCGTGGACACCGCCGACACCGACATCGGATCCCAGGACTCCGGGAGTTGGACCCGCTATGTCGGTGGCGGAGGTTGCACATGCAGCGCCGAGCACAGCGGCCCGGGCGCAGTGCTGGGCCTGGCTTGGCTGCTGGGGTTGGCCGGATTGGTCACCACGGGGCGCCGACGTCGCTGATTCGAAGGTGATCTCGAGCAGATCACAGAATGCCCCCCCCCCCTTGACACCCTCCGTGGCCGGTCCTACATGGCGCCCGCCACCCGGGAGGCCCTATGACCGCTCTGCTCCTGGTCCCGCTGCTGGCCCTGGCACCCGCCCAGGCCGACGCTTGCAAGCCCATTTCGGTACAGCGCATCGCCTCAGCACAGGCGCTACTGGACCAGTCCCTCGAGGTCGAGGCCATCGACCGCGCCGGCATGGTCGAGCGGGCGCGCATCCTGCTCGAGAAGACCCAGGAGGACGACGTCGCCTGCAAGGCGGCCAAGTCCCTCCACAAGCAGGCCAGCAAGATGCTGAAGGCCGCGGAACCCATCTCCGCCGCCGCCTCCCTCGACGATGCGCTCATGCATGCCCTCGAGCGCGTCGAGAGCCTCGAGCACGCCGAGCAGCCCGATCCCGCCGAGATCGAAGTGGTGCGCTTCATGCTGGCCGAGCTCGGCAACCACTACTCGGACGACGAGCGCGTAGACGCGCTCGTGCGTCGCGTCATCGCTGTTCAGAGAGGTGAGAAGTGAACCCGTTGCTGCCCCTGTTGCTCGCTGCTGGCGCCCACGCCCAGGATCCCTGCAACCCGCCCGCGGTCGGCCTCGAGGATCTGGCCTCCATCTTCTCGCTGCTCTACGAGTACACCGACACCACCGAGACCCCCTCGGATCCCGGCGGCTTCTGCCCCGATGATCTCGCCCAACCTATCGACATGGACGACGCCGACGCCCGCGCCGAACGCCTGGACGAAGGCGATCGGGAAGCTGCGGCCATGCTGCTGGCCTACTCGGTGGCCACCACCGACCACAGCCACGTCCAGGCCCTGGCCAACGCTGCCGCCCTGCTCGACGCGCTGCTGGGTTCCGCGATGGATGACCGCGACGAGTACGGCTACCTGGTGGAGGCCCTGCTCGAGATGGCCAACACCATCGATGATCCCATGGTGCACCGTCAGATCGCCCTGAACCTGTGGCGTCGCGGCCTGGCCGAAGACGACGAGCGGGTCCAAGAGCTGGTGGACGAGTACCTCCCCAAGACTCCCGACTTCGGACTCATCTTCCCCGAGGGCAAGACCGAGATCAACGCGGTGCTGCACTCCGGCGACGACGGCTTCGAGCACAGCAAGTTCAAAGACGTCTTCGAGCGCGCCGGCGCCGAGGTCACCGAGCAGAGCAACGGGGACCTCACCGTCACCTACAAGGTCAAGCCCGACGATCCAGCGCTGCCCGAGATCACCTGGAACATCACCATCCGCGACGCTGGCTGGCCCCCCGTAGGGGTGTTTGACGACTTCAACGACGACGACGTCAACGTCTCCATGTACGGCAACCACAGCCAGCTGGGCACCGCCATCGACCGCCCGCTGTCCCGCACCGACGCCAACGCCGAGTCCACCGACCTGCACTGGATGGATGCCTGCAAGTCCAAGGTGTTCACCTCACGGCTCACCCAGGCCTTCCCCAAGGCCCACATCATCTACACCAAGGACTCCGAGTACTTCCACGACATGCCCATGGCGTTCCAGCGCGGCCTGGTCGCCCTGAGCAACCAATACGACTACTCCGAGATGGAGCGCTACATCGGCACCGGCAGCCTGTACCGGGGCTACAACTACCTGTACCCGGACGACGCCGAGAAGCTCACCTACATGGACCAGGACAACGACGGCGTCGCCGACAGCGAAGACCGTGTGTTCGACGTCAACCCCAGCGTAGACGGCGAGCTAGGCTCCAGGGCCGTGCACATCGCCAACACCTACATGGGCTACTCCGGCGCCTACGGCAAGTCCTCCGAAGACGACTACCGCCCCGACGGCATCTTCGACGGCCAGGCCGGCGGCCCCTACACCCAGATCACCGAGCGCCGTGACGCCTTCGGCGACAAGAAGTACTTCGTCAAGTTCAGCGACGAGGTCCTGGGCATGGACAAGTCCCAGCGCACCGCCAGCATCGCCGCGGAGATGTCCAAGCACTGGGGCGTCGAAAAACGTTGGTCCGAAGAGAAGAACGAAGCCGGCGCCTTCCTGGTGGGCGCGGCGGTCTACGATGTCTGGTCCGGGTCGGGCTACTCCGACTACAACGACACCTACCTCTCGGACGTCGAGGTCGCGAAGTGGGACCTGGGCAAGCACCTGGACGACCACGACTTCGTCACCAGCAACAAGCTCAACGACTTCGTGAAGTACCTGCGCACCGAGCGCGAGGGTTCGGAAAACTAGCGTCGAGGACAAACGTAGGGGAGCACTTCATGTGACCCGTTACGGCTCCCGTGCTGGCGCACGGCACCCGCTCTTGCTCGAGCCCCCGTTCCCGCTGCCACCGCTTCCACTAAAAGTTCACCACCCGATAGGGATCCAGCGGCCCGTCCGCATAGTTTTCCCTCGGGAAGGGCACGTAGCTTTCGGTGTAGAACAACGCGCAGATCTCGTCGGCGAAGAACCGCCCCTTGGGCGTAAGCTGCAGGATCTTGTCGTCTTCGTACAGCAGGCCGTGCTCTCGCAGAAGCGCGATGCGGCGGGGGTACAGATCGTTGATCTGGCAGCCGGTCCGCATGGCGTAGTAGCGCTTGTGGATCTTCCAGTTCTTGAGGGGAAGGATCGCGTTCCAGCGCTGGTTCTCGTCGGCACTACGCACCTGGCCCCGGTTGATGGGGATGCGCCCGCCCTGCACGAGATCGTAGTACTCGGCGAAGCGCTGAGGCGTGATGCTGAAGCGGTCCCGCAGGCTGGAGAAGGTGGCCAACCCGAAGCCGAGCTGGTCGTGCAGCTTGCAGCACTGGTCCGAGGCGTAGTGGGAATACAACCTGGGGTTCTTGGAGAACACCCGGGTGAGGGTCTCATCGAATCCGGCCTGGTTCAGGGCCAGGATGGACGCCTGCTTCATGGTCATCTGCAGGTCGACCGGCAGGAACTCTTCGTCCTGCAGCCGGCGACGCTTGGTGATGACACCGTCGAAGTCGCCGTAGGGCACCACCTTGAGTCGGTAGAGCTGGATCTCTTCGGCCCCCGAAGCGATGGCCCGGCGCAGGGTGTCCATCCACGACGCGTAGGTCTGGCCGGGGTAGCCGTAGATGAACTCGATGCAGACGTCGTCGTAGCCAGCGTCGTGGCAGGCGTCGATGGCCCGCTGAACGTCGTCGGCACCATGACCGCGGTTCATGCGCTCCAGGATGGTGTCGTCGAAGGACTGGGCGCCGATGGTGAGCCGGGTGGAGCCGTAGTCGCGCATGATGCGCAGCCGCTCGCGGCCGTCGGGGCCCAGCAGATCGCCAGGATGCACGTCGTAGGCCAGCTGGGTGCAGGGCTCCAGGTCCACCCGCGCGGCCAAGTCGGCGTGCAGGCGCGCGAACAGCTCGGGGCTCAAGGAGGTGGGCGTGCCACCGGCGATCAGCACCGAGCGGGCGCGGAAGCGATCGAGCCCCAGGGCTGCCAGCCAGTTGTCCATCTCCTTGGCCAGCATGTCCAGGTACTGCTCTTTACGCAGGGCCGAAGCGTTCAGCCCCACGGGGTAGTGGCAGAACTCGCAGCGGTGCTCGCAGAACGGGATGTGCAGGTAGATGGAGAACTTGTCGACGAAGGGATTGTCGTAGCCCTCGAGCAGCTCGCCCGGGTCCATGGGGTTGTACATGGTGATGGGCGGGTAGTGCACCGAGGGGAAGAAGTCGCCGTCGGCGGGCACCAGGCCCAGCCCCTGCAGCGCGTGGAGATCCCGCACGCGCTCTTGGGCCAGCTCGAACAGCTCCTGATCGTTCATGACACTATCGATCCCTCTGCAAAACAGAACGCCTATCGGGTCTACACACTCAGGACGATGCAGACCACACCCGCCACGGCGATCAACGAACCGACCACCGCCCGAGGGGTGATGCGCTCGTCCATGAAGATGCGGGCCAAGGGGAGAATGAACAAGGGCTCGGTGGACATGAGGATCGTGGCGACCGAGGCGTCGGTGTACTTGTAGCCGACCATGGTCAGCCAGAAGCCCCCGAAGGTGATGACCAGCACCGCCAGCACGATGCGACGCAGCAGCCCCAGGCTGGTGAAGGGCCGCAGCCAGGCGACAAGATCACCCTTCACCCAGCCGAACATGCCCAGGGCGATCATACCGAAGGCGAAGCGCCAGAAGGTGCCCTGCAGGGCGCTGACGTCCTCGAGGCCCACCTTGGCCAGGATGAACCCGCTGGAGATGCAGATCGAGGCGAGCAAGCCCCAGCCGATACCCCCGAGCTTCAACGACCTGCCGCCACGATCTTCGTGGGGCATCTGCTCGGCCATCACCCAGGTGACCCCGCCCAGCACCAGCGGGATGCCCACCCAGGCCATGGCGCCCGGCCGCTCCCCCAGGAAGAACATGGCCATGAACACCGTGGCCACCTGGCCCACCGTGGCCAGCAGCAGGGTGAGCCGCGGGTCGAGGCGGACAAGGGTCATGAAGAAGAAGGTGTCGCCCAAGGCGATGCCCACCACCCCCGACAGGGCGAGGAAGAACACCGTGCGAGCGCTCATGGGCGTGGTGCCCACCAGCAGCAGGGCCACACCCAACAGCAGCAAGCCGAGGATGCCCTTGCCCAGGTTCATGCCCAGGGGCGAAGCCTCGTCGCCGATGCGCCGGAATAGGATGGATCCCACCGCCCAGGCCACAGCCGAGCCCAGGGCAGCCAGGCAGCCCAGCGCGTTCAGCGACAGCTCGGGCATCAGCGTTCGACGCTGGCCAGCGAGAGCACGTCGAGCTCGGGCCGCATGAAGTCCAGGAACACCGCCGAGCGGGCGCCGGGGAGGGCCAGGCGCTGGAGCACCCAGGCCTCGGTGCCGAGATCGACGCGATGCAGGGAGCACAGGCGCACCACCAGCGCCTGGTCCACCAGCAGGTCGGCCACGAAGCCCAGATCCATGGTCTCGTCGCCATTGCGCAGCTCGATGGCGCGCTGCCGCTCGATGGAGGAACCCTGGCGCTCGAGCTCGAAGGCCAGCGCGGTTTCGTAGGCATCATCGGACAAGCGGTGTCCCAGCTCGGCATGCAGCTGCTGCGCCAGGGAGATCACATGCTCGGGGGTAACGGTGGACGCCTTCATCCCGCCCTATCTATTCTGTGAACGCGGCGAGTGCCGGCGAACTGGGCCGGGGGAGCGCCATCGGATACGCCGACCCCATGAACGCTCCCACCAAGCCTCTGCGCTTCCAGGGCCACAGCGCCGCCTACGCCGCCCTCACAGCGGGTCCCCTCGCCTCGTTCTCGGCCGTACTGCTCTTCCTGGGCTTCCTGGTGGAGTCCTGGGGATGGATCACCTTCGCCAGCCTGGCCCTGGCCATCTGCCTGGCCCTGGCCCTGTACCGCTTCCGGGTGGTCATCGATCCCGTAGCCAAGACCATGAAGAAGGCCTGGTGCCTGGGTCCCCTCCCCCTGATTCGCCGCGAGGAAGGGCTCGAGGACTACGACTTCGTGACCCTCGACCCCTACACCCGCCAAGGCGTCCTCCGCTCTCGCTCCATCTGGCAGCTGCTCACCCCCAACTACAGGGTGTCCCTGTTCGGCGAGGCCGGCACGGTGCCCCTGGGCGCGTTCTACCGCCGGGCCCCCGCCCAGGACCTGGCGGAGCGCACCGCCGAGACCCTCGGCTACGATCTCTACGACCGCATCATCGGTGCGTGATTTCCCTGGTCGACGCACTGGAATGGTCGCCTGCTCGAACCGATAGGCAGGGTGCCCCCACCCGGCGACCCATCATGCACCACCTGAACCCTCCTGCGTCCAGGCGACCCGAGCCCCTCAGGCGCTTGGACCGCTACGCTCTCATGGCAACCTTGGCCCGCAAGACGCGCACCGCGCGCCTCTCCTTCGGCAAGAAGCGCCACATCGGACACATCCGCGCGTGGCCCCGGGCCGGGGGCATCAGCTTCCGGGTGGACGGCGGCGTGGCCTCGGGCATGGGCCTCCCTGATGAGAACGCTACGGTGGAGCTCCGCTTCCGGATGCGTGGCCTGTCCTTCCGCTGTGAAGGCCGGGTGCGCAAGGTGGATCGGGAACAGGGAAGGCTGATGGTCAAGCCCGACTGCATCGAGTGGTGCGCCAGCAGGGTGCACATCGAAGGCCAAGGAATGCTCCCGCTGTCCGCCATGGTCAGGATCACGGGTCCCGACCGCAAGCACCACGAGGCACAGGTGATCGCCATCAGCGACAGCGAACTGCGCTTCGTGTGCTGGCCCTGTCCCAACAAGCTCGACAAGCCCCTCGATCTCTCCGCGCGCTTGCGGGTGCCCGGGCTGGGACAGGCTGACCTGACCCTACGGGTGCACAGCGCCGCGCCGGTGTTTCCGGGCTCCCACGGCCGCATCATGACCGCCGAGCTGCTGGAGGGCGACAGCGCGGTTCGGCAAATCCTTCGCCAACTCGCGGGGGACGCGCGCTCCGCGGCCTGAGCGATCCGCGTGATTCGTAAGGGCAAACCTCTACCCTCGCCCGCAACGACGTGGTATGACCGCAACGCCTCGTGCAGCGGACAGCCATGTCCAGCGATCGACCCGAAAGTGCAGCCAGCCCCAAGCGAGCCGATTCCGCCGCCAGCGCTCGGCGCAGCCGCAGCCGCAGGGTTCGACGATCAGGCACCGACCGGCCCGGCCGGAGCGATCTCGGCGCCCCCGAGGCCCTGGACAACTGGCGCGCATTCTCCCGCCGCCTGGCCGAGGTCCACTCCCTCGACGCCCTGGGCGAAGCGACGATGGCCTTTGTGCGCGCCCAGGTCAAGGTCGAGTACGCCGCGGTGTACCTCCAGGATCTGGTGGACGACAACCTTCGCCTGCTCCAGGCCGACGGCTTCACGCCCAAAGAGCGCGACGAAGCCGAGCGCAGTGCCTGGGGTCGTCACCCCGGCATGGTGGTACGCACCGGTAGGGTCCTGCACGTGCCCGATGCCGAGCGGGACGAACAGCATCTGAGCCGCTCGTCGGCCCGCTCCTTCGAGGTGCGCTCACGCTTGTTCTTCCCCATCGTCACCACCCGGGGCGGCGTGGGCACGGTGGGGCTGGCCTCGGCCCGACCCAACGCCTTCGGCGAACGCCACGCCACCGTGATGGCCTTCGTGTCGGAGCTGGCGGGCTCGGTCTACGAGCGCCTGGCCACCGAGGAAGCCCTGAGACGCCGCGACGCCATGCTCTCGGCCCTCTCCCGCGGCACCCGCGGCCTGATGCGGGCCAACGACTGGGACCTGGCACTGGTGGAGCTCCTGAGCGACCTGGGCAACACCCTGGACCTCTCCCGGGTCAACGTCGCCAGCATCCACCCCCGCCGCCAGGGCCCCCCGCGCCTGGTGGCAGAGTACACCTGGCGCTCGAAGGGCACCCGTCAGCGCGTCTTCTCCCTGTCCAGAGGCAACGCGCCCGGCGGCCTGGACACCTATGTCGACCTGCTCGAGCGCCTGGGGCGAGACGAGGTCCCGGGTGGCCCCACCCCCAGCCTCCACCCCGCCCTGCGGCCCTACCTCGAGGGCCAGGGCATCCGGTCCATCCTGATGGCTCCCGTTCATGTCGACGACAAGCTGTGGGGCCTGGTGGGGCTCGAAGACTGCAGACGCGCCAGGGTCTGGTCCGCCCCCGAAGCCGACGCCCTGCGCGCTGTGGCGGGCACACTCGGGGCCGCACTGCAGCGACGGGCCGACGAGCGGGCGCTACAGGAGTCCGAGTCCCGCCACCGCGCTGCGATCCAGGACCAGGCCGAGCTGCTGTACCGCACCGACAACGACGGCCGCGTGCGCTTCGCCAACCCGGCCTTCCTTCAGTTCTTCGGCCTGGTGGATCAGGACTGGCAAGGCCGGCGGATGCGCACACCCATCGCACACCAGGCCAAGGCCTCGGGTGCCGGTGGCTTCGTGATGCTGGGCGACGAAGAGCACGCGCAGATCACGGAAGAACGCCACCGGGACGCCAGCGGAAAGGTGCGCTGGCTGGAGTGGTCCGACCGTCCCCTACAAGACGGCGCAGGGGAGCTCACCGGCTTTCAGTGCGTAGGTCGTGACATCACCGATGCGCACCACGCCCGCGAAGAGAAAGACCGCCTGGTGCGGGCCCTGCGCACCGCCGTCGAGGGCACCGCCTCGGCGCTGTCCCAGCTCGTGGAGCAGCGCGACCCCTACACCGCCGGCCACCAGCGCCGGGTGGCCACCCTGGCCACGGCCATCGCTGAGGCCATGGGCCTCGAGGCCGAGCAAGTGGCGGGCATCAACATCGGCGCGCTGGTACACGATCTGGGCAAGATCTCCGTGCCCGTCGAGATCCTGTCGAAGCCCAGTCAGCTCAGCGACATCGAACGCCAGCTGATCCAGGAGCACCCCGAGACCGGCTACCAGATCCTGGCGCCCCTGGACTTCCCCTGGCCAGTGGCCGAGATGGTACGCCAGCACCACGAGCGCACGGACGGCAGCGGCTACCCCCGGGGACTCGTGGGGGACGAGATCCTGCTCGAGTCCAAGATCATCGCCGTGGCGGACGCGGTAGAGGCAGCCAGCTCCAACCGGCCCTACCGACCGGCCCGGGGTCTCGACCACGCCCTCGACTACATCGAGCGCGAGAGCGGCAAGCGCTACGACGCCCAGGTCGTTCAGGTCTGCTCGCAGCTGTTCCGACACAAGGGCTTCGGGTTCCCCGAGACCTGAACCTGGCCCCAAGGCTGGCCTCAGACGCGACACCCGGCTAGCCGTGGCTGCCTGGAGCCGCCATGGACCTCGAAGTACACAGCACCAAAGCATTGGACTGGGCGGTGGTCCTGGACCACCTGTCCCGCCACGCGAGCACCACCATGGGCGCGGAAGCCGCCCTGGCCGGAGCCCTGGCCACCAGCCGCCGCCAAGCCCTCGAGCGCTACGCAGCGGTGGAAGAGCTGTCCGCCCTGCACGCCCGCGGCGACAGCCTACCGGTGGGCGCCGTTCCGGACCTGCGACCGTCCCTCGAGCGCGCGGTCCGCGGTGCGGTCCTCGAGGTCCAGGAGCTGCAGAGCGCAGCCCGAGGCCTGAGAGGCCTGTGGAACCTGCGACACTGGATCGAGGCCCGGGAAGAGGACCTGCCCAGCATCGACGCCCTGGCCCAGCCCATCGTCGTGGACGGCGAGCTGCTGTACACCCTCGAACGCGCCTTCGACGACAGCGGCCAGCTGGCCGACGCGGCCTGGCCGGAGCTGGCCGAGCTCCGCGCCGGGATCCGCGCCACCCGCCGTCGGGTTCAGAGCATCCTCGACGATCTCATCCGGGGCGACACCCTGGGGGACGCCCTGCAGGACCGCTACATCACAGAGCGCGAGGGGCGCTTCGTCGTGCCGGTCAAGGCCGCGCGCCGCTCGAAGGTGGGCATCGTCCACGACACATCCAAGAGTGGCGAGACCGCCTTCGTGGAGCCCTCCCAGGTGGTGGAACCTCAAAACCGGCTGGCCAGCCTGCAGATCCAGGTGCGCAGAGAAGAGCACCGCATCCTGGCGCTGCTCTCCACCTCCATCTCCGTCCACGCCGACGCGCTGATGGGGGCCCTGGCCGCCGCGACACACATCGACCTGGCCTGCGCCCGGGAAGCCCTGGGCCGACGGCTCCGGGGATGCGTGCCTCTGGTGGGGACCGACAACGTGGTCGAACTGCGGGGCGCCCGCCACCCGGTGCTGGCCCTGCGGGGCGTGGAGGTTGTGCCCAACGACCTGGCGCTCACCCGGGATCACCCCGGCCTCGTGCTCACCGGCCCCAACGCGGGCGGTAAGACCGTGGCCCTCAAGACCATCGGCCTGGCGGCCCTGTTCGTCAAGGCGGGGATCCCCTTCCCCGCCGCCGAAGGCTCGCGGGTGGACTGGTTCGACACGGTGCTGGCCGACATTGGGGATCTGCAGACCGTGGAGCAGGACCTCTCCACCTTCTCGGGCCACCTGCTGCTGATGTCCCACATGATCGACCGCGCCGAGCCCGGCTGCCTGCTGCTGGTGGACGAGGTGGCCGTGGGCACCGATCCCGCGCAGGGCGCAGCCCTGGCCCGCGCCGCCCTCGAGGCCATGGTGGACGCCGGCGCCCGGACCGTGGTCACCACCCACTACCTGGAGCTCAAGGCCCTGGCCGGCCAGGACCCCCGCTTCGCCCTGATGGGGGCCCAGTACCTCAATGGGGAGCCCACCTGGCGTCTGCTGCCGGATCTGGTGGGTCAGTCCCACGCCCTGGGCGTCGCCCGCCGCCTCGGCCTGCCATCGGCGGTCATCGAGCGCGCCGAGTCCCTGCTGGGCACCCGGGCCACCGACCTGGCCTCCCTCATGGAACAGGTGGAGTCCGAGCAGCAGCAGCAGCGTGAACGTCGCGATGCCCTCACCATCCGTGAGCGAGAGATCGAGGGTGAGGCCCAGACCCTCGAGCACAAGCAGCGCCAGCTCGAAGAGCGCCGCAGCAGCATCGAGCGGCGGGTGGCCGAAGACTTCGGTCGACGCCTGCGAAAGCGCGAAGAAGGCATCAAGAGGCTCATCGCAGGCCTGCAGGCCAACCCCTCCCTCAAAGACGCCGGCAGGCTGCTGGACAAGGTGCGGGGGGCGCGGGAACAGATCGAGGAAGAGGTGGCCGAGCCCGAACCACAAGGCGCCCCCCCCACCAGCCTCGCACTGGGGGACCGGGTCACCGTGCGCAGCCTGCGACGGGACGCCACGGTGGTGGAGGTCAAGGCGGATGGGAGGGTCCAGGTCGAAGTGGGCAACATGCGCTCCTGGGTGAAGCTCGACGACCTGCTGCCCGCACGCGCCCAGAGCGGCCCCGGCAAGGCCAGCAAGGGCCGAGGCAAGAAGCCCCGCCAGCCCCCGCGCAAGGCCCCGGTGGCCAAACGCAGCGACGACGGCCGCTGGGGTGGGGTGTCCCGCCCCGGCAACTCCCTGGATCTGCGGGGCAAGCGCCTGGAGGAATCCATCGAGGCCACGGAGGTCTTCCTGGATGCCATGGTGCTGCGAGGCGAGCCAGCGGCCTGGGTGCTCACGGGCCACGGCACCGGCGTCCTGAAGGAAGGCATCCGCCGCTGGGCCAAGGGCTCCCGCTACGTACGCCGCTTACGCGCCGCCCAGGAAGGCGAGGGCGGAGACGCCTGGACGGTGATGGAGCTGGTGTAGCTCACTGGCAGCCTGGCTCGTCGGGGGCACGCTCGCAGGTCGCCGCCCGAAGCCGCTCGGCGTCGGCAGCCCGGCCGTGTGCGGCCAGCAGCCGCGCGTGCTCGAGGCGGAAGAACGCCTCGACCTCATCCGGGTCGGGCAGCGCAGCCGCGAAGCGGTCAGCCCTGGCGAGATCGCCGGCGCCCACCGAGACCACGTACGCCATCGGCGCCAGGGACGCGTCGTACACCCCCGGCCACTCGGCCATGGCCAGCTCCAGCTCTGCGATCGCCTCACGGCCACGCTGGTCGATGAGCAGGCCTCGGGCGCGATCCACACGCCAGGTCCAGGCGGGTGGGAGCTCGGGGATCGGCGCCGGTGCGGGTGGAGACTCGAGCGCCGCCATGGCGTCCCCCGCGGCCGCGGCCCTGTCCCCTTCGGCCTGGCGGAAGTGTTCGGTGAGAGCGATGGCGCGCCGGGCCAGCGCCCGGGGCGTGACTGCGATGTAGCGGCTCGCGCCGGCCACCACCACGACACCGCCATCGGCGACCCACACCTCCTTGGGTCCCAGCTCGGTCGCACCGCTACCAAGGAGCACCAGAGCGTCGAGGCCGTACCTCTCCATCATCTTCGCAGGATGCTTGACGCTCAGGCCGTCGATTCGAGGCGCCAAGCTGCCGGCGTAGCCAGGAAAACGCCCGGCCTCGAGCTGCTCGTCCATCCACGCGCGGTGCGTACGCACGAGCTCGGCCGCGACCTGCTCGCTCTCGAAACGCCAGGCGGCCAACAGCAGCTCGGCGGGCATGTACTCCGCGGAGGCGATGGCCAACGCGAGCCCACCAACAGCAGGCGGCCACGGGTGGTCCTCCGGCGGGAGCCGCGCGAAACGCGCGAGACCGGAAGGCTGAAGGGTGCCGGGGGAGATCTGGAGATCCGGATCACCGATGAGCTGCGCCGCAGCGTCGCGCAACACAGCTCCATCCGTCCAGCCCGAGGGCATCACTCCTTCGGCCGCGGCTCGGGCCTGGCCGCTGTTGAGCGCCTCGGGGGTCAACAGCTCCCAAACCGCCTGCCGACCACCCTCGGCCTCGGCCGCAGCCAGCGCCAGGCGGGCCTGGCCGATGCCTCCGGGCAGCCCATGGTCCCAGCCCAGGCTCGCGGGCACGCCGGTGCCCATCACCTCTTCGAGCAGTCGGTTGGCCACGCCGAGGCCGCGCTCCTGGCACACCCGGCGCTGCACCATGGTGGCGTGGCCTTCGAGCAGCTGCTTCATCAGCACAGGATCCTCCACCCCCCAGCCAGAAAACAGGGGGGAGTGCTGGTGCTGCAGGGCGTGGGTCAGCTCGTGGACCACCACGCACTCGATCACAGGCGCCAGCATATCGGGCTGCAGATGCCAGGTGTCGAAGACCATGTCCACCCCTTCATGCAGCAGGTAGAAGGTCTCGTCGTGCCCGGAGTAGACCGCCACGGCGTCGTCCAGGAGCTCGTCGAAGCGATCCAGGGCGGCGTCGATGGTCTCAGGCGGTGCCCCGTCGCGGAGAAGGCGGAAGCGCTCGTGGGACATGGCGCGCAGCCCTTCGCGGCCGATGATGTGCACCTCGGGGAGCTCCACAAAGCGCCGCCCCGTCGCCTGCTCCACCTGGGGCGCTACCGCGCCAATCATCGCCTGCATCTGGTCGACGGAGACGGTGGCGCGCTCCATCGGACTCGCGGTGCTCGACAGCAGGACGGCGAGGATCAGCGGGTGCATGGACGGGTCCCCTCGGTTCGGGTCCGGGCGGGCTTCGAAATAATCCTGGTCGAAGATCGATAACCCTATCGGAGCAGCATCAGGGGCCTGCGGTCAACCATCCATTCCTTGCGCCGACCCCGGGCAGCGTTATGCCTTTGGGGTCAGTGAATGAGCATTCATTCACTACCCCCCAACCCGGAGGAATGATGGGCTACGAGATCAAAAAAGTCGCCGTGCTCGGCGCTGGTGTGATGGGGCAAGGAATTGCCGCTCACCTGGCCAACGCCGGCATCCCCTCGGTCCTGTTCGACATCGTGCCACAGGGCGCAGAGCCGCGCTCCAAGCTGGCCGTCGATGGGATCCTGAACGCCACCAAGCTGCGTCCTGCGGCCTTCTACACCAAGAAGGACGCGGCGATGATCACCCCCGCCAACTACGAAGATGACGCAGCGCTCCTGGCGGAGTGCGACATGATCATCGAGGTGGTGATCGAGAACCTGAACATCAAGAAGAAGGTGTTCGCCTGGGTCGCAGAACACCGCCGCCCCGGTTCCATCGTCACCTCCAACACCTCCGGCCTCTCCCTCGAAGAGATGTCTGGTGTGATGGCCGACGAGATGGCCGAGCACTTCTTGGTCACTCACTTCTTCAACCCCGTGCGCTACATGCGCCTGCTCGAGCTGGTCGGCTGCGAAAAGACCAAGCCCGAGGTCATGGACGCCGTGGCCAAGTTCGGAGAAGAATCCCTGGGTAAGGGCATCATCTTCGGCAAGGACACCCCCAACTTCGTCGCCAACCGCATCGGTGTCTACGGCATCGCTTCGGTCTTCAAGCACATGGAAGCCATGGAGATGACCATCGAAGAAGTCGATGCTGTCTTCGCCAAGCCCATGGGCCGCCCCAAGTCCGCCGTGTACCGCACCGCAGACCTCGTGGGCATCGACACCCTGGTCCACGTCATCAACACCGTCTACGACGGCTGCCCCGACGACGAAGGCCGCGACTACTTCATCCCGCCCCAGTGGGTCAAGGACATGGTCGAGCAGGGCGCCCTGGGCAACAAGACCCGCGGCGGCTTCTACAAGAAGACCAAGGATGCTGACGGCAAGCGCCTCATCCTGGTCCGCAACTGGCAGACCGGCGAATACGTCGCCAAGAAGAAGGCCAAGTTCGCCTCCATCGGCGCCGCCCGTGGCTACGAAGAGCCCGGCAAGCGCATGAAGGCCATGGTGTACGGCAAGGACCGTGGCGCCGAGCTCGCCTGGAAGTGTACCGCCGACACCCTGATCTACTCGGCCAACCGCATCCCCGAGATCGCTGACGACATCGTCAACATCGACCGCGCCATGCGCTGGGGCTTCGCCTGGGACCTCGGTCCCTTCGAGTCCTGGGATGCCATCGGCGTCGCCAAGTCGGTCAAGAAGATGGAGAAGGACGGCTACACGGTCCCCACCTGGATCAAGGACATGCTGGCCAAGGGCCGCAAGACCTTCTACGCCTGGGAAGACGGCCGCCACACCTACTGGTGCCCCCTCGCCGGCGAAGCCAAGGCTGTCCCCTTCTCCGACCGCTGGTTCTTCATCCAGGACCTCAAGCGCGACAAGAAGGTCGTCATCAAGAAGAACATGTCCGCCGACCTGCTGGACATGGGCGACGGCGTGATGCTGCTCGAGTTCCACAGCAAGATGAACGCCCTCGACGGCGACATCATCAAGCTGTACAGCATGGCCCTCGATCTGCTCGACAACGAGAAGTACGAAGGCCTCGTCATCGGCAACCAGAGCGGCGACGCCTTCTGCGCGGGCGCCAACCTGTTCATGGTGGGCATGGCTGCGGCCACCCAGCAGTGGGACATGCTCGAGGGCGTGGTCAAGGATCTGCAGGACGTCTGCCAGCGGGCCAAGTACAGCGCTCGCCCCGTGGTCACGGCCCCCCGCGGCCTGGTCCTGGGCGGCGGCTGCGAGGTCTCCATGCAGTGCGCCCACACGCAGATGCTGGGTGAGACCTACATCGGCCTCGTAGAGGTCGGCGTGGGCCTGCTCCCCGCCGGTGGTGGCTGCAAGGAGATGCTCGCTCGCTATATGGGCGACATTCCCGATGGCACCGAGTACGACCCCAACCCGTTCACCCAGGCGGCCTACAAGAACATCGCCATGGCCCATGTGGCCGTGTCGGCCGAAGGCGCCCGCGACGTCCGCTACCTGCGTCCGTCCGACCGCATCACCCTCGACCCCGATGCCGTCATCCAAGACGCCAAGAACGTAGTCCTCGGCCTGCGCAAGGCCGGCTACAAGGCGCCGCGTCAGGTCAAGTTCAAGGTCGCAGGCCCCACGGGCCGCGCTGCCATCGAACTCTTCCTGTACCAGATGAACCAGGGCGGCTGGGCCACCAAGCACGACCTCGTCGTGGGCAAGAAGCTCGCGTGGGTCATGACCGGCGGCGAGCGTCCCTACGGCACCTGGACCACCGAGCAAGAGGTCCTGGACCTCGAGCGCGAGGGCTTCCTGTCCTTGTGCGGCCACCCCGACACGCAGGCCCGGATCCAGCACATGCTGCAGACCGGCAAGCCCCTGCGGAACTAACCACAACAACCCCATATACGAGGTACTAACTATGTTCGAAAAGAACCCCCGTGATGTCGTGGTGGTTGCTGCGGTCCGCACCCCGGCCACCAAATCTGGCAAGGGATCCCTCAAGGACACCCGCCCCGACGACCTGCTGATCGAGTGCATCAAGGGCCTCATGGCCCGGGTGCCCAGCTTCGACCCCGCCGAGATCGACGACTGCGTCATCGGCTGTGCGTTCCCGGAAGGCGAGCAGGGCATGAACGTTGCCCGCATCGCCACCATGGGCGCCGGCCTTCCCGACTCCGTCCCAGGCATGACCATCAACCGCTTCTGCTCCTCGGGCCTCCAGGCCCTGGCGCAGGCCGCGGCTGCCATTCATGCCGGTTGGATCGACTGCGCCCTCACCGGCGGCGTCGAGTCCATGTCCAAGATCCCCATGGGCGGACAGAAGCCGAGTCCCAACCCCACGATGATGGAGAAGGACCCGGCCATGTACGCCCCGATGGGCACCACGGCCGAGAACGTGGCCACCCGCTACGACGTCTCCCGTGAAGACCAGGACGCCTTCGCGCTGCGCTCGAACACCAACGCGCTCGCAGCCCAGGCCAATGGCACCTTCAACGACGAGATCGTCGCGGTCAAGACCAAGGTCTGGATCAACGGCGAGATGAAGGACAAGGTCGTGGACACGGATGAAGGCCCCCGGGCCTCCACCCTCGAGGCCCTGGCCAAGCTCCGCACAGTGTTCTCCACCACCGGCCGCAGCACGGCGGGCAACTCGTCGCAGACCAGCGACGGCGCCGCCGCCAACCTGATCATGACCCGCGAAAAAGCCGAGAAGCTCGGCCTGCCCGTGCTGGCCGTGTTCCGGGGCTTCCAGGTGGTCGGTGTGAAGGCGGACGAGATGGGTGTGGGCCCGGCCTACGCCATCCCCAAGCTGGTGGAACACTACGGTATGACCGTCGATGACATCGACACCTACGAGATCAACGAAGCCTTCGCCTCCCAGGCGCTGTACAGCGTCCGCAAGGCCGGCATCGATCCCGAGCGTGTCAACCCGCACGGCGGCGCCATCGCTCTGGGCCACCCCCTGGGCTGCACCGGCGCCAAGCTCACCGCCACCCTGCTGCACGAGATGAAGCGCACCAAGAAGCGCTTCGGCATCGTCAGCATGTGCATCGGCGGCGGCATGGGCGCGGCCGGCATGTTCGAGAACGAAGTGGGCTGAGCTTCCTTGGTGCGTTCGTGCTGACGGCGCTCGCGCCGCAGCACAACGCCCGAGTTGGTGACGACCAGCCAGAGTCCGCTCCCTTGGGGGCGGGCTTTTCTGCTTCAGACCACCCAGTGTTCCGTGCGCGATACGTTCACACCATGAACCTCACCCTGCACCTCACCACCACCTGCAACATGCGCTGCGCGTACTGCTACGCACCACCGGAAGCCGGGCCGGTGATGAGCCTCGAGACCGGCCTGGCCACCCTCGAGTTGGCGGCGGAGCTCAACCAGGGCCAGCCCAGCGGCGTCATCTTCTTCGGTGGCGAACCCCTGCTGTGCCAGGAACTGGTGCGACAGCTGGTGGCCCACGGCCTGACCATGAAGGCCGAGGGGCGAGCGCGCTTCCACTTCAAGATCACCACCAACGGCAGCCTGCTGGACGAGGACTTCCTGGGCTTCGCCAACGACACCGGCCTGCTGGTGGCCATGAGCATGGACGGCACCCAGCGGGCCCACGACGCGCACCGCCGCTTCGCAGATGGCAGCCCCAGCCACGAAGTGCTCACACCCAAGCTCGAACTGCTGCTGCGCTTCCAGCCCCACGCCACGGTGTTGTCGGTGGTCAACCCGGACACTGTTGGAGACTTCGCCGCCTCGGTGTGCGAGTTCATGGAGCGCGGCGTGCGCTACCTGGTGGTGTCGGTCAACTACGATGCTCCGTGGACCGAGGAACAGCTCACACAGCTCATCGAGCAGTACGAACTCCTCGCAGAGCACTACGAGGCCTGGACCCGCACGGGCCGTAAGTTCTACCTCTCCCCCTTCGAGATGTGCATCGGTACCCACCTTGCTGGCCCCGACGCCGGGCACAGCCACCGCTGCGAGCTGGGAGAGAAGCAGATCTCGGTGGATCCCGAGGGCTGGCTCTACCCCTGCGTGCAGTTCACCCGTGCCGGCCCCCAGTGGCGCATCGGCTCGGTGTTCGATGGCATCGACCAAGAGGCCACGCGGGCGCTGCGCAAACGCTCGAGCGCCCTCAAGCAACCCTGCGACGTCTGCGCCCTCGAGCCCCGCTGTCCCAACACCTGCGGCTGCCTCAACCTGCAGACCACCGGCAGCCTCGACAGGGTCTCCCCGATCCTCTGCCACCAACAGCAGGGCCTGATCCCCATCGCCGACCGCCTGGCGGAGCGCCTGTACCGCGACCGGGAGCCTGACTTTCTGCAGAAGCACTACAATCGCAGCTGGCCCCTGCTGTCGTTCCTGGACGACACCCGCGGGTTCAGGGAGGGGTAGCCGCGCCTACGCTACAGCACCCCGTTGCCCTCCATCCACACCACCAAGTCCCGGACCTGTTCGCGGAGCATCCGCTTCCCCATCTCCCGGGTCTTGTCCATCAAGGCGTCCTCGCAGGGGTCTGGATCTTCCCGGTCCCAGCAGGCTTGCAAGTCGTCGTAGCTCGCACTGGGGACCGGGTCGTACAGCACGCCGTACCAGCGGCCTTGGCCCTTCTCCTCCAGCTCCTGCGTGAGGAGCAGCGCGGTCCTCTTCAGGTCGATGCTCTCTACAGACGTCTCACAGACCAGCTCCGCGTCCCTGTGCATGGCCGTGAAGTCTCTCTCGGTGAAGACCTCGATCGCCAGCAGCTTCGGCTCGTCGTACAGGTCGGCCACGAATGTAATGGACGAATCCCCAGGCTCGATGCCCGGGTTGCAGTCCTCGACGGCGACACCGCTGACCGTGACGTCGTCGAGGGTGACCCCTTGGGCCATACCGCTGATGCCTGCAGCCTCGAGCTCGTCCTTGACCACGGCCATCGCCTCGGTCTCGCTCATGAAGATCGGGGGCGTGATGACCATGCAGCCATACGAGCCCACGCCGTAGCCATGGTTCGACAGGGGGGCTACGCCGAGGGCGGGCTCGGTGCAGCCCTGAGTCGCCGGGAGCGAGCTGGTCAGCAGGAGCAACAGCAGCCGATCGCCTCTCCAGCGAGGCGGCAGATGTCGCAGCAAGAAACCTGGACGGGCCTGCAGCTGCGAGTGCGTGGGGTAGGCCGGGACCTTGTACGCCGCCAGGGGGGCGGCGTGGCGGATGCGTTCGGCGGACATGAATTCCTCCTCGCAGAGGCACACAATAGCATCCGGAACGGACGTTCACGGATGGGGAGGGCCGGCCTTTGTGCCTAGTTGTCCAGGGCATCCTCGTCGATCCAGGCGACGATGGTCTCCTGCTCGGCGGTGTCGAACCAGCCGCTGCCGTGGTGGCTGCCGACGGTGATCAGGCGGCTGCCCGCGCCATCGCCCGCGGTCACGTAGCCGGACGCCATCAGGCTGGCGTGGGTGGTCACGTCCAGGCCCGCGCGGGCCTCGTTGGCGCCATGACAGCCCCCGCAGTTGTCCGTGAGCACAGGCAACACGTCCGCGGCGAAGCCGGGGATGATGTTGGTGTCGGTGTCCTCGGGAGGTGCGGTGTCCTCGGAGGGCGCGGTGTCGTCCTTGGTGTCACCACAGGCGACGAGGGCGAACAAGACGGGAAGGGCGATGATCCAGTGGCGCATGGGGTCTCTCCAAGCCGTGAGGTCTTCCCGCCCCTATCGGTGTGCCCCACCGCTTGCCACGCGCCCCCCCGCCTCAATACAACCCAAGCTTCCCACCCCACCCTCGTGGAGCCACCATGGACCTGTTCGACACCCTGAAGGCGCGCGGCTTCGTCGCGGACTGCACCGACGAAGACGCGGTGCGCAAGCTCTTCGCCACCGAGCAGACCACCATCTACATCGGCTTCGACCCCACCGCCGACTCCCTGCACGCGGGCTCCCTGGTGCAGCTGATGGCCCTGGCCCACATGCAGCGCGCCGGCCACCGGGTCATCGCCTTGGTGGGCGGCGGCACCGCCATGGTGGGCGACCCCAGCGGCAAGACCGAGCTTCGCGAGATGCTCACCAACGAGAAGCTCGAGCTCAACAAGGCCGGCATCTCCGCCCAGATCCGTCGCTTCATCGACCTCGACGGCGAAAAGGGCATCATGGTGGACAACGCAAGCTGGCTGCTGGGGCTCAACTACATCCAGTTCCTGCGCGACGTGGGCCGCCACTTCAGCGTCAACCGCATGCTGGCTGCCGAGAGCTACAAGATCCGCTTGGAGAAGGGCCTCTCCTTCATCGAGTTCAACTACCAGATCCTCCAGGCCTACGACTTCCTCGAGCTGTTCCGCCGCCACGACTGCCGGGTGCAGATGGGTGGCTCCGACCAGTGGGGCAACATCGTGGCCGGGCTCGACTTGGTGCGGCGCCTGGGCCCTGGCGAGGTCTACGGCCTCACCTCTCCCCTGGTCATGACCGCCAGCGGCGAGAAGATGGGCAAGACCGCCGCGGGCGCCGTATGGCTCGACACCGCTCGCCTGTCGGCCTTCGAGTACTTCCAGTACTGGCGCAACATCACCGACGCCGACGTGGGCCGCTTCCTGCGCCTGTTCACCTTCCTGCCCATCCCGGAGATCGAGGCCCTCGAAGCCCTCGAGGGCGCAGGCATCAACCAGGCCAAGGAAAAGCTCGCCTACGAAGCCACCCTGATCGTGCACGGGCAGGACGCCGCCGAACAAGCCCTGGCCGGCGCCCGCGCGGCCTTCGCCGGCGGTGGCGCCAAGACCGACATCCCCACCCTCGAGGCCAGCCTGCCCTGCCCCATCCTCGACCTACTGGTGGACAGCGGCCTGTGCAAGTCCAAGGGCGACGCCCGCCGACAGATCAAGGGCGGCGCCATCAAGCTGGGCACCGACAAGGCCAAGGTCACCGACATGAACCTGGTCATCGGCCCCGAGCACCTGGACGACGAAGGCTCGGTGGCCCTGTGGAGGGGCAAGAAAAACACCGTGCGGGTCGTGGCAGTCTAAACGAGCTGGCCCGCGTCCTTCCGCGCCTTCACGTCCAGCCACCGCCGCCCCAGCAGCAGGGCGATGGGGGAGACCATGGTGCTGAGGCCCACGATGACCCACATGAGCTCGGTGTTGCGGGGTCCGTCCTCGGGACACAGCCAGAAGAGCAGGAAGCCCGTGGCCGGTCCGGCGCCCACCTTGGCGAAGAACATGGGCGCCTTGGAGAAGGCCATGTAGCTGGCCTCCTTGCCCGGCGGCGCGATGTTGGCGGTGTAGTCGTACAGGCGCGGTGAGTAGAGGGCCTCGCCCAGGGACAGCACGACCTGGAAGACCACCACCAGGGCGATGGCCTCGCCCAGCCCCAGCACGAAGACCGACGCCGCCGAGATAAAGGTGCCCACCACGATGACCTTGTAGTCGGACATGCGGGCGGTCACGGAGGTGATCACGGGCACCAGGAAGATGATGATCAGCGGGTTGATGGCGTACAACCGGCCGGTCCACTCGGCCATGCCCACCCGCTCCATGTAGACCGGGTACAGCGAGTGATTGTACTGGAAGATCATCTTCACCAGCACCAGCAGGAAGATGAAGGCGATGAAGATCCAGAAGGTCCGCTCGCTGGTGACCTCCTTCATGACCTGCCAGCTGCTCTTGTGCTCCGGCTTGACGGGTTCAACGGGCTTCTGAGCGAGGGCACCGTCGTCTGAACCAGTGACGGCGGCCTGGGCCCGCGCGTCAGCGAGCCGATCCTCCTCGAGCTCCGGGATGTGGCTGCGCACGAAGAAAGCCACCAGCACGAAGGACACCAGCGTGGCCCCCACGGCCACCAGGAAGATCATCTGGATGGGACGCACGCTCAAGGCCAGCCCACCCAGCTCGAAGGCCAGGGGCTCGGTGAATGTTGACCGCAGGGCGTCCAGGCTCAGACCCGCCACCAGCGAGCCGACGTTCATGATGACGTAGTACCAGGAGAACGCGTACTTCTGAGCCTTCTTGGTGGAGAACAGCTTCACCGACGCCGCCAGCAGTGGGATCATGTAGGCGAAGCCGACGCTCAGCATGAACAGACCCGGGTAGACCACCCATGGCGACACCGTGAAGGTGATGGCCAGCCGACCGATAAAGGCGATGACCAGGCCAACCAGCAGTGCCTTCTTGATGCCCATGCTGTCGGCCACGAAGCCCACGAACAACATGAAGAAGGACATGCTGGCCGAGAACAAGCCGAACACCGTCCCCGCCATGATGTCGGATAGCCCCATGTCCTCGGTGAGGAAGATCATCAGCACCAGAACGCTCGAGAAGTAGCACAGGCTCTCGAGCACCTTCACGGCGTAGGCGATCCAGATCTCACGGGGGCAACCGAAGACGGCCTTCAGACCCTCCCAGTAGTCGTCGACGATGCGCCGGAACAGGCCCGGATCAGCGGTAACAGCGGCTGTGGCAGTGGTCATGAGGCCCCGAAGGCGTGGGAAGCCCCCGCTCTAACGTGCCGCCGCCTCACTCTCTCGCTTCACCCAAGCTGTCGCCTTGGTGAGCCCTGCGTCGCTGATGTAGTCCTCGATGGGCCCCGGTACCCAGCCCAGGGGTTTGACCTCCACCGAGTAGACCAGCCGGGTGTAGCCGGGCCGATCCGCCACGGGCGCCACCCGCCAGAAACCCACCGAGTCGTCCAGGTCGCTCTCGCGGCTGTAGTCCAGGGTCCAGGTCAGCCAGCCCTCGTCCACGTGGACCTCGTGGTCGATGTAGTACTCGATGTTCATCATCAGGGCGCCGATGATGAAGCGCGCCTTCAGCTCATGCTCACCGCTTGTGTAGATCTCGCACTCCGAGACGTTGTCCACCATGCGCGGGTAGGCGGGGAAGTCCAGGATGCGGGCCCAGACCACCTCTGGGGGCGCCTTGATGTCTTGCACCGCCACCCCACGGCCCCCATCGGCGTACTGCACCTGGCGCTTGACCACCTCACCCGCGGCCAGGCGGGCCAGCTCGTCGGCGGTGAGCGCCACCGTCGGCGGAGCGCCGCTGTAGGCCGTGATGGAGCCCTGGTGCATGTGGGGCTTGGTGGGATCAGCGGCATGAGTGGCCGCCAAGAATGCGAGGATCAGAGAGAGCTGCATGACGGGATCGTATCAGCCCACGGCTATTGACCGTAGTCCGGGAAGGCGGGTGGCCTGGGCCGAACCACCGGGTCGGCCTCGAGAGCCTCGAGGGCGATCTGCACGGCGCGCTCCAGCTGGGGATCGCGGCCGGCGACGAAGTCCGCGGGGGTGATCTCCACCTCGACGTCGGGAGGGACCCCCACGTTCTCTGCGGTCCAGGTGCCATCGGCACCGTAGAACGCGATGCGAGGTGCGGTGACCACACCACCGTCCATCAGAGACGGGTAGCCATAAATGCCCACCAGTCCGCCCCAGGTGCGTGTGCCCACGATGGGGCCCAGCTCGAGCATGCGGAAGTAGTGGGGCAAGCAGTCGCCGCCAGAGCCAGCGTACTGATTGACCACCATCACCCGCGGCCCGGGGATGACCCCCAGAGGGCTGGCGTAGGGCTGGCCTTCGCGGGTGACGTGCCAGTTCAGCGGCTCGCGCCGCAGCATGTCGACGATGTAGTCGGCCACCAGGCCCCCGCCGTTGAAGCGCTCGTCGATGATGACGCCCTGCTTGTCGAGCTGGCTGTAGAAACCCCGGGTGAAGCCGTCGTAGCCAGCGATGTACGTGTTCGGAACGTACAGGTAGGCCAGGCGGCCGTCGCTGAGGTCGTCCACCATACGGCGGTTGTCCTCGAGCCAAGCCCGATGGCGCAGTCCGTGGTCGCGCTCGACAGTCCGAACCGTGAGCTCGCGGCTGCCCCTACCACCGGGCTCATCGGCGACGGTGAGCACCACCCGGCGCCCCGCCTTGTGGGCAAGCAGGCTGTGGAGGTTGGTGTCCAGGCCCAGCGGCACACCGTCGATGGCCAGCAGCCAGTCGCCCGCGGCCACGTTGAGCCCCGGGGCGGCCAGTGGGGCCCGCAGCTCCGGGTTCCACTGCTCGCCATCGTAGATGCGCGCGATGCGCACCGCGCCGTCCAGCAGCTCGAGATCGGCGCCAAGCAATCCCACAGGCACGGTGTCGGCCCCAGGGATGTCGCCACCCCAGCGGTAGGCGTGGCCCACAACCAGCTCACCGATGAGCTCGCCGAGCACATAGTTGAGGTCAGAGCGGTGATGCACATGTGCGAGCCAGGGCTCGTAGCGCGCCGCCATGGCCGGCCAGTCCACGCCGTGCATGCCTGGATCGTAGAACCAGTCTCGCTGAATGCGCCAGGCCTCGGCGAAGATCTGGGGCCACTCCAGCACCGGGTCGGACCAGGCACGCAGGTCGCCCAGATCCAGGGCGCCGTCACCGGGCTCAGGATCGTCCCCCGTGCCCACGATGGCCCAGCCGTCGCCGCCTTCGTACAGCAGCTTCTCGCCATCGGCGGAGACCACATAGCGCTTCACGCCCTCGACCAGCTCGCTGGCCTCGCGCTCTTCGGGATCGTAGCGGTGCAGCACGGCATCGCCATGTTCAGGATGCTCCACGAAGAGCAGGCGCCCCTCGGCCGCGGCCTGCAGGTTGTCCAGCGTGCCCGCATCGACGGGCAGCGCCAGCACACGTCGCTGCAGACCCTCGGCGTCCACCCGCACCACCACGGCGACTTCCTCGGGTTCGTCGTCCTTGTTCTTCCCCTTCTTCTTGTCACCCTTGGTCTCGTCGGCCTTCCCCGGCTCTTCATCGCTGCGGGGGGCCAGGGGCGACGGCTCGTCGTCAGCCAGCACGGACAGGTAGAGGTGACGATGCAGGGGCCGGTGCAGGCGGCTCATGTCCAGCCAGGCCGTGTTGAGGCCCTGGTCGGTGCTGGCGGCGAAGTACAGGTACTTGCCATCGGATGAGAACGCAGGCGAGACCGCGTCCGCCAGCCCGTCGCTGAGCTGGATGTGGCGACCCGTGGCCAGCTCGTAGAGGAACACCGCCCGCAAGTGGTTGGGCAGATGCACGGTGTAGGCCAGCCAAGCGCTGTCGGGAGACCAGGCAGCCTCGAGGGCCAGGTCGGGGTGGTCGTAACGATCGGTGGCCACCCGCACGGGTACGCGGGCCTCGAGGTCCATCACCCACAGGTTCAGGCGCTTGTCGGTGTAGGCGATGTGGGCGCTATCGGGTGAATAGTGGGGCTGGTAGTAGAAGCTGGGCTCACCCAGGGACACGCGCTCACCGGTGGCGCCCTGCTTGGGGTCCAGCGGGTCCAGGGCATACTCGCCGTCGGCATCGGACAAGGCCAGCACCGTGGCGCCGTCGGGGCTCCAGGCCGGGTAGCGGTCGTTCACGCCCGGGCTGCGAGTAAGGTTGCGCACGTCGCCGTGCTCGGCAGGCACGGTGAAGATCTCGCCCCGTGCACCGAACACGGCCCGCTGGCCGGTGGGGGAGATGCCGAAAGACTCGATGCGGTCCCCCACATCCACCCAGTGGGCCCGGGCCGCGGGAAGATCGGCCTGCACCCGGATGTCCATGGGCGCGGACGCGCCGCTGCGGGGGTCGAGAGTGTGCAGCCGTCCACCCTGCTCGTAGACGATCCACTCCGCCCCCGTAGCGCCTCCAGCACCCGCCGAGCGCACGTCCAGCTCTTCGTGATGGGTGACCTTCTCCACCCCTCCGCCGGCGTGCTGCACGAAGAGGTTGGCGACCCCCTCGCGGTCCGAGATGAAGTAGAGCTCGTCTCCCACGAACAGCGGCTCGAGATCGTTGCTGCCCGGATGGGGCACCTCGGTGACCGCCCCGCCGGTGGTGTCATAGCGCCAGATGAAGCTGACCTGGCCACCGCGGTAGTGCTTCCAGCTGCCGATGGCCGGAGCGACGGGGGTGTAGGCCAGCTCGGCGCCGTCGGCCCGATAGCTGGCGTCCTCGGCCATGGGCAGGGGCAAGGCCTCGGGCCAGGCGCCGTCGGGGGCCACCAGGAACAAACGCCCGCCCTTGCGCGTGCCCTTCAGCCGCTCGGAGCGGAACAGGATGCGGCCGTCCGGACTCCAGCCCCGCACGCTGTCCTCGCCAGGGTGGAAGGTGACCCGCTGGGGCTGGCCGCCGCCCACCGGCGCCACGTAGACATCGGCGTTGCCATCGTAGTCGGCGGTGAAGGCCAGCAGCGTGCCGTCGGGGGACAGGTGGGGGTCCCGCTCGAGGCCCTCGTGCACCGTCAGACGCCGAGGCTGCACGCCGGCGAGGTCGGTGAGCCAGAGATCCCCGGCGTAGACGAACGCGACCTTCCCATCCGCCACCGTGGGCTGACGCAGCAGCAGGGTGGAGCCATCGTTAGCAGCGGTGGCGAGGGAAACGAGCAGGACGGGCAACAGCGTGGGCACGGGGGCCTCCCTTGCAGCGGGAAGGAACACCTATGCTCGCGGACGCGGCGGCTCACCCCACCCAGCGACGGGCCTCGCCATGATCCATGCTGATGCACACACCCGGTACCCCCGCGATGCGGAAGACGGTACGGGTGACCGCCAGGATGAGGCCGTTGTTGACCACCACGCCGGCGCGGTGCAGCTGGTGTCGGTGGGTCAGAATCCAGCGACCGAGCGCCAGCGGGGTGCGGGCAGGCACGGTGGTGACCCTGGAGACGTCGATGAGGATGCTGGCACGCTCGCCGGGGCCCAGCAGAGCCGAGCACTCGTCCAGGTAGCCCACCAGAGCCCCGAGGCCCTCGGTGTTACCTTGACCCTGGATGCTGACCCAGGCCATGGGGGAATCTCCGGCCAACACCACGCGCAGCCGGCCACGAGGCGCCGTGTAGCAGCGGTCCACGCGGGGCGGCACCGTCCTCTCGAAGGGAGCGGACGAGCGGGATTCTGGGGATCGGACTGGATCGAACATGGTGCTTAGCGGCTGTATAGCACCAAGATCAACGGCCTGTCAGCCAGCGGTAACGAGGATGATCCCCTCGTGACCCCTGGTGACAGGCCGCGGCTGCCCGAAGGGCTGTGGAACCCGTACTGCTAGAGGGCTTCCAGCTTGCGCTTGATCTGCTTGCGCTCTTCCTTGAGCTGGGCGCTCTCGGCTTCTTCGAGGGCGGCCTGCAGGAGGAGCTTGGCCTTGGCGGTGTCGCCTTGCTTTGCGGCGATGTCGCCGAGCTCGGCACGAGCCACCACCAGCTTGCGGGAGTCACGGGCCTGGGCTGCGGGGCCCAAGCAGGCCTCGAAGGCCTCGGCCGCGGCAGCCAGCTCGCCGATGCTCTTGAGAGCCCCACCGAGGTTGAAGTTGAGCTCCTTGCCCAGCATCGCGTCGTTGGGGTTCATGGCGGCCTTGGCCTTGCGGAGCAGGGCCACGGCTTCGTTTGTCTTGCCAGCCATCAGGGAGAACAGACCCATGTTGTAGGTGTCCACCGCGACGAACTGCTTGAGCTCGAGCTGCTCGGTGATCTCGAGACAGCGCTGGGCGCTGCTCAGGGCGGCTTCGTGGTTCTTCTGGGCGGACTGGGCCTGGGCCAGCATGGACACCGCGGCGCGCTCGCGCACGGGGTTGCGCAGACCCTGCGCGATGGCGACACAGCGCCCCAGCACGTCGGCGGCCTTAGCGGGCTGCTTCGAGAACAGCAGGGACTCGCCCATGTTGATGCCCGCTTCGAGGGCCAAGGGGCCGAGGCCCGCCTGGCCGGCCAAGGCGTTGGCCTTGCCGAAGTGCTCGATGGCCGGCTCGAACTTGCGGTCGCGCCGGGCCACCAGGCCGCGCACGAACTCGGCGTTGGCCTGGATGGGCGGAATCGCAGCGACCTCGACCGCCGCATCCACCTGCTCGATGGCGGCGGTGGGGTTGCCGTCGGACAGCTCGATCATGGCCAAGTGGCCCAAGACCTCGGCGGTCTTGAGCTTGTCTTCCAGCCCCTTGAACAGGGTGAGGGCGTCCTTGGCGCGGTCGCGGGCCCGGTACAGGTCCTGGCGACGGTAGTCCAGGCGGGAGCCGGCGAACAGGACCCACGCCTGCATGGCGCGGTCTTCCTTGCCGCTGGCCCACTCGATGGCCTCGTTGTAGAGCTTCTCGGCCGGCTCGACCTGGCCACCGGTGACCAGGCGCTCGAGCAGGTTCATGTAGACCGTGCGGCGCAGGGGATCGGGCCAGCCCATGGTGTCGTAGTTGCCCACCAGCTCGTGGCACATGCCCCACATCTCGGGACGGTCAGCGGTCAGGGCCATGCTCTTCATGTACAGGGCGCGCTGGTGCTCACCGGCCTGGGCGTAGGTGCGCAGGGTGCGGATCAGGAACTCGTGGCCGCGGGGCGCCAGGAAGCGCTCCATGAACTGGCCCACGCGCACGGAGCGCTGCTTGCCGGCTTCGTCCTGGTTGGCCTCGAGCACACCAAAGCGGAAGAACGGACGCTTGAAGCGATACAGCCAGCTCTTGAGCTGCTCCTGGTACTGCTGCTCTTCGAACAGGTCGCCGCAGGCGTCGAGCAGGTCGTCGATGGAGTCGCGGCCCAGGCCCAGGATGTCGGCCACGATGGCCGATGGGAAGCTGTGGCCCAGCAGTGCGGCGACGTGCTGCACCGCCGCGGCGTCGTCGGCGCCGGCCTTGCGGCGCTTGGCGGGCTTGCCTTCTTCCTGAACGTCGGCGGAGGAGTCTTCCTCGTCGTCGAGCTCGTCTTCGTCGATGGCGGTGGGGACGAGATCGGCCAGGACCTTGCCCTGGAAGGATTCCGTGAGGCGATCCTCGGCAGCCAGATGCTCGACGATCTCGGCGATGAAGCCCGGCAGGCCCTTGGTGATGGCCAGCAGACCTTCGACGTCCACCTGGGCGTCGATGCCCTTGCTGGCGAGGAAGGCGTTCACCTGCTCGGCGCCCCAAGGCTCGAGGACGATGGAGGTGTAGTCGTCGGCGCGACGCTCGAGCATGTCCATCAGCGGCGCGGGCAGGTAGGCGCGGGTGTCGTCATCCACCTGCTCGGTGGAGAGGATGGCCAGCAGCTGGGAGCCGCGCTTGGCCTCGACCATCAGGGCTTCGAGCATGGAGAGCACGCCGACGCTGTGGCAGAGGTGCACGTTCTGGATGTCGAGCAGCACCGGCACCTTGCTGGAGATGCCCATGATGATCTCGATGAAGCCCAGCAGCGGGTTGTCGCGGGGCAGGCCCACCTGGAAAGATTCTTCGCCCTGCTTGGGGCCCTTCTTGAGGCCATCGATGAAGGCGGTGAACCACTGCTGAACGCGCTTGGGGTGCCGCGGCAGCTGGGCGTTGAGCACCATCTCGACCTTGGTGCGCAGCAGGGGGCTGCGGTGGAGCTGGGCGTACAGCGTGGCGTAGAGCCGCAGCAGGGCGCGCAGGCCGTCCTCTTCTTCGGTGAAGGACAGGCGCCAGACGAGCACGTCTTCATCGGTGGTCGTCACACCGCGGGACAGCTCGCCCACCAGGGCGCGCTTGCCGCCACCTAGCGGGGCCTGAAGCACGTAGGTGCCGCCGTTGCCCTCACGGGCCGCGGCGAGGCCGTCACGAAGCTGCTGCAGGTCGGATTCACGGGCGACGAAGATCTTATCGGTGGACTCGGCCATGGCTGATCCCTGGAATGTGGGCGCTATCGGGCACGCCGGGGGGGGGTATTGTCACTGGGTGTTCGCTGCGGCTCGGGGTTCACGGGAGCCACGGGAACCACCCCTAGATGCCCAGGTGGGCGGGACCACGAGCTATTCACGCACAGGCTCCGTGTCAACGGACCGTCGAAGGCTCGATGACACGCCGGCTTCCGTCATCGATGCGTCCATTGGCCGCTTCGATGACCTCGCCTATTCTTTGGGGGGGAAGACAGGTTCTTCCCCCCCGAATCGGGCCCGACACGGGCCCTCCCCCCCATCTTCGCCGCCTGATGGGCGGCGGGCGCCTCTGGCGCCTTCGGAACAATCCGTGTCGTGGTGGCCGCTTCGATGACAAGGGCCGACACGCCCCGCCCCGGCTATACTGCCCATTCGATGGACGCGCCCCGGAGGGTCCGATGCGCTGTGTGATGTTCCTACTCTTGTTCCCCCTGGTAGCCTGCGAGGAAGAGGGCCTTGATCCCGATTCCTTCAACTGGGATGTCACCGTCACGGGCATCGAGGATCGATGCAATCCCAGCGATCCCCAGCCCTTCCAGGAATCGGTGGTCTACTCCCTGTTCTTCGACGGCGGGCTGACCGAGATCCTCGTCGGCCCGGACAACTTCGCCTCCGGCATCATGACCGGCTGCGCCCTCGAGTACGACACCCCCGTGGTGGGCGAGCGTCGGGGTCCCAACGAAGAATTCTGGGTCAAGTGGCAGCTCAGTGGCGAAGCCCTGCTGCGCCAGGGCGGCTCATCGTGCGAGCTCGAAGACGGCGTCGACTGGTTCGGCACCGAGACCTTCGAGATCATCGAGACCGACGACCCAGACCTCGAGGTGGGCTGCACCTACACCCTGTCGGTCAGCGGTGTCTACCTGGGCCAGGGCAACTAGCATCGACCCGAGGGGGCCCGTTCTGGGCGAGTCACAGCCGAAGGTCAGCCCCCCTCACGAGCGCGTCGCCGCCATCCGAGAAGCTGTCTGCGGCGTGGTGCGGGGCAAGCGGCGGCAGGTGGATCTGGCGCTGGTGGCGGTGCTCGCCGGCGGCCACCTGCTCATCGAAGACATCCCCGGTGTGGGCAAAACCACCCTGGCCACCACCCTGGCCTGCGCGCTGGGCAGCAGCTTCAAGCGCGTACAGTTCACCAGCGACCTGCTGCCCACCGACCTGCTGGGCGTCAGCGTGCTCGATCCCGACACGGGCCGCTTCGGCTTCCGGCCGGGTCCGATCTTCACCCACGTGCTGCTGGCCGACGAGATCAACCGCACCACCCCCCGCACCCAGAGCGCACTGCTCGAGGCCATGAACGAGCGTCGAGTCAGCATCGACGGCACCACCCACGAACTACCGAGCCCCTTCCTGGTGGTGGCCACCCAGAACCCCCACGACTACCACGGCACCTTCGAGCTGCCCGACTCCCAGCTCGACCGCTTCCTCATCCGCATCTCCATGGGCTACGCCGACACCGAATCCGAGCGCAGCATCCTGCGCAGCGGAGGCCTGGCCCGCGCCGCCATCCAGCCTGTGACCACCCCGGACGAGGTCCAGACCTTGGTCGGCGAAGCGTCCCGCATCTCGGTCCACACCGACATCGAGGACTACCTGCTGGCACTGGCGGCCCGTACCCGCCAGGACGACCGCCTGCTGCGCGGCGTGTCCACCCGGGGCCTCGAGGCCCTGCATCGCGCCACCCGCGCCCTCGCCCTGCTGCACGGTCGCGATCACTGCATCCCCGAAGACGTCCAGGAGCTGATCCTTCCCGTGTGGGCCCACAGGGTGTTGGTGAGGTCCGGCGGGGGCAACGGCGACGCGGAGACCGCGCTGCGCGAGATCCTCTGGGACGTTCCGGCCCCGTTCTGATGGGCGCCGCTGGGACACGGTCACGCCCCCGGCTGCACCGCCGCCTCGAGCCTGCCGGCTGGTTGATCCTACTGTTCTCGGCCGTCATCGCCGCCGCCGCGGTCCACACGGGCAACAACCGCTTGGTGCTTGTGCTGGGGGGCATGCTGGCCATGCTGGCCATGGAACTACTGCTGGGGGCGTGGAACCTGCGCAACCTCACCGCGTCCAGGCGCCTACCCGCCGAGGTGTTCGCCAGCCGCGGCGCCCGAGGACGCCTGACCCTCGGCAACCCTCGGCGCATCGTGCCAGCAGCCTCCCTGCGGGTGCGGGAGCTGGGCGGATACGCGCGCTGCCACGCCGCATGGCTTGGGCCCGGAGAACAGCTCACCCTGCCGGTGACCTGGCGCTTCCCCGTCCGCGGGCACGCGCAGTTAGAGGGCCTCGAGATCAGCAGCAGCTTCCCCTTCGGGCTCATCGAGCATCGCTGCCGGGTGCCGCGCGTCACCCCTGTGTTGGTGTACCCCACCGCGCTGGGCCAGCCGGGACACGACAGCCAGCGCACCACGGGCAGCCACGAGCGGGACGACGACCTGCAGGATCCCCGCAGTACCGGCGCCGGCGACTTCCTGGGGTTGCGGGAATACCAGCCCGGCGATCCCACGCGATCCATCCACTGGCGCACCTCGGCTCGCCTCGGGCGGCCGATGATCGTGGTGCGCAGCGGGGACAGCGACGAAGAGGTGCTGGTGGAGCTCGATGAGCGTGCGGACCCCCACCAGTGGGAGCGACGCATCAGCGAAGCCTGCGGGCAGGTACTCCACCATGTGCGACTGGGACGAGCCGTGGGACTGCGCGTGGGCCGGCGCACCTGGCCCCCTCGACGAGGCGCGCCCCAGCATCGCAGCCTGCTGACCGCCCTGGCCCTGCTCCCTCACAACCACGATCCCGAGCAGCCGGTATGAGCTGCGATCTGTCTCCAGTGCGCTCCCGCCACGACGATCGGCGGCTGGCACGCCTGCAGCGCGCCGCCACATGGCTCTGTGCGGCGGCGGCCCTGGGCCTACTGGGCCTACTGCCCGAGCCTGCATCGTGGACGGGCTGGGTGGGTCTGGTGGCCCTGCTGGTGCTGTCCCCCTTGGCTGGACGCCTTAAGCCCCAAGCCCTTCGCAAAGCCCCCGCGGTGCTGGCGCCTCTCGGCCTGCTGCTGGCCCTGGTCACCTCCATCGAGCCCACCGCTGTAGTGGGAGGCATCCTGGCCCTGTTGCTGGTGGCCGAGACCGCCAGCACCGGCCCCACAGGGGAGCCCCGACGGGTGCCCCTGTTCGCGCTCTTTGCGGCCCTGCTGGCCTGCACCCTGGCCGCAACACCCGTGCTGGCACCGCTGCTGTTGATGGCTGGGGTGGCCGGCGCCATGGCCCTGCTGCTGGCCACCCTCACTGAACACGAAGGCGCGCCCCGCAGCCGTGCTGTCACCGCCCCCCGCCAACTCCTGCCCCTGGCCGGCCTGCTGGGAGCGCTGGTGGCCACGAGCGCTCTGTTCTTCCTGGCCGTGCCCAGGCATCCGGGCCGCGACGCCCAGATCCCTGTCCCGACTCACCGCTTGGTGGGCTACGCCGAGCAGGTGCGGCTTGGGGAACTCCTGGGGGCCCTCGAAGACCCCACCCCCATCTTTCGGGTCAAGATCGAGGACGTCCAGGGCGTGCCCTTGCCAGGACCCTTCCACTTCCGCGGGGTGGTGCTGGACCGCTTCGACGGCCGCACCTGGTCGGCCACCGCAGCCACGGGCAGCGCCCCCCCCAGCGTGGAACAACACCATGCTCCGGTGCTGCAGCACTATCGCTTCGAGCCCACCGCCCCGCCCATCCTGGTGGGTGTGCCACGCCTCGCGGCCATCTCGGTGCCGGCGGAAGACCTGGACCTGGCGGCCAGCGGCACCCTGCTCCACCGCGGTGGCCCCAGGGTCCACGGCTACAGCGCCTGGAGCCGCCTGGACCCCTGGGACCCCACCGCCCTCGCAGACCCGGCCACCACCGCACCCATCAGGCCGAGCCAGGCCTTCCTGGATCTCCCCGAAGGGCTCCACCCGGACATCCTCTCCCTGGCGGATGATACCACCCAAGGCCTGGACAGCGATGCAGAGCGCGCTGCAGCGCTGCTGTCGCTGCTGACCCAAAGCTACCGCTACGAGCGAATGCCCAGCGCCCCGCTACCCGACGAGCCTCTCGAGGCCTTCCTGCTCGAGCGTCGCGCCGGCCACTGTGAGCTGTTCGCTACCTCCCTCGCCCTGATGCTGCGTAGCCAGGGAATCCCCAGCAGGGTGGTCAATGGCTTCTTCGGCGGGAGCTGGAACCCCGTGGGCCGCTACTGGCTGGTACGCCACGCCGACGCCCACGCCTGGGTGGAGGCGTGGCTGCCACGGGTGGGCTGGGTCTCCCTCGACCCCACACCCGCGCCCGTCACCCCCAACACCGGGTTGGGCATCGCCCTGGTGGACCACGCCAACAGCCAGTGGACACACGGCGTGCTGGCCCTGGACAGCGACACCCAGCTGGCCGCCCTGTCCGCTCCCGGAGCCCAGCTTCGACGCTTGCTGGACCGGCAGCCCGAAGCCCCCAGCCTCGAGCCCCCCAATCGAGCCCTGGACCTGCTCCTCGGGCTGCTGCTGGTGGTGGCGGTCCTGCTGGCCCTGGCGCTGGCCTGGCGCCGGCTGGCCCCCTGGCTGGCCGGTGAACGCCATGGTGCTGAGCCAGCCAGTGGAGAGGTGGAGCGCGCGCTTAGAGCAGCCCACCGCTTGCTGGGTCAGCGGGGCTGGCGGCCACCCGCCCACCTGCCACCCCGCGCCGCTGCCGCATGGGTCCAAGCCAGGGCCGGCGAAGGCGCCAGCCCCTTCGGCACCCTGGCACGGCTCCACTACGCCGTGCGCTACGGCGGCTCATCGGACACACAGCACGCCCGGGAAGCCCGCAAGGCCCTGCGAGAGCTCCGCGAGCTTCCCTCCGCCCCCAAGGGTGGCTGATGCTCGACCTGCGCCAGAGCGCGACCATGGCCGCCGCCCTGTTGGTGGGCGCGGCGCTGGTGATCCTCTGGCCTCGGCCCGACACGGTGCCCACTCTGCCCGATCTGAACGCCCAGCCCAGCAAACCCGGAACCAGCGAACCCGTTGCTGGTGAGCCCTCGGGCGCGACCGAGCCCTCGCCGGCTCACCCCTCACACCCCACGCTGGTGGAGCCACCCAGCGCCACGCCAAGCGCCGACCCGGAGAGGCTCCGAGCCCACATCGAGGGGGCGCAGAAGCGCTGGCACCAACTCGCCACACGGGCAGAGGCTGCGCCGGACGCGCGGACCCGAGCCCTCGCCCCTCGACTGCACCAGCTCGCCACCATGACCCCGCACGCCGATCCACATCCCCAGCTGCAAGCCAGCGCGGCCCTGCTGTTGGCCGAGCTGGCGCTGGTGGACGATCTGGCCGCCAGCGGCCTCGGCACCGACGCCCTTGTAGCAGAGATCGAGGCCATCTCTGCGGAATGGATCGGCCCGGTCCCCGTAGCCAGCGACCAAGCCCCGCGATAGCGCCAAGCAGGAGGTTCCATGCTCGAAAAGACCCGCGAAGCGGTTCGTCCATACGCCATGCTCCCCCTCCGCTTCGGCATCGGCCTGGCTCTGCTGGTGCAAGGCTGGACCCACGCCACCGGCCCCGCCGGGCTCACCCGCACCCTCACGCGTGCCGAACTGCCGCTGGCCGAGCCCCTGACCTGGGTGGTCGTCGGCATCGAGCTGCTGGGGGGCCTGCTGGTGTTGCTGGGCTTCCAGGCCCGCATCGCCGCGGCCGTGCTGGTGCTGTGGCTGAGCGTGGACACCTTCGTGGTGCACCTGCGCAACGGCTGGCCCGCCGACCAGGGCGGCTTCGAGGTCCCCCTGTTGCTGCTGGTGGGCGCTCTGGCGCTATGGCTGGGCGGACCCGGCCGAGCCAGCGTCGACTCCATCCGAGGCGCCGCCTGAGGCGCCGCCTGTGGCGCCGCCTGTGGCGCCGCCTGAGGCGCCGCCTGTGGCGCCGCCTGAGGCGCCGCCTGTGGCGCCGCCTGAGGCGCCGCCTGTGGCACCGCTCGAGTCCGTGCTGCTGGCACCCACCAGCACGCTGATCACCAACCCCAGTATGAGCGCCAAGCTCGACAGCCCCATAAGGATGCAGATGAGCTTCATGCCGGGCTCATCCGCTAGTCGTCGAGCATGAGCGCTTCGAGGGACTCGGAGACGTCTTCGGCGTCATCCACCACATCGGCCGGTTCGACACTGACCTGAGTGACGTGGCCGTTGCCCTGCCAGTCCACTCCAGGCAGCAGCGCCATGGGATTGAAGGCGCGCAGCTCGGCGAGGCTCGAGCGCGGGTAGGAGAGATGCTGCAACAGCTGCAAGCCTTCGGGCAGACCGTGACCGGAGCGACCCAGCCCCACCCGCGGCAGGCGCAGGTATGTGCCCAGCGTGCTGCGGTTCAGGTTGAGCGTGCCGGTGCGCAAGCGCTCCTGCATGTCCACGACGTGGGTGTTGCTGGCCGAAGCGAACAGGCTGGCCACCGGCCGATAGAAGGCTTGGTTGTGCAGCGCCGCGGCTTCCCGCCAGTCGCGCACCTTGTAGGCCAGCAGCATGGGGCCCGGAGGTTCCTCGTTGAGGAAGGGATTGCTGGATTCCCAGTCCACGGAGTAGATCGAAGGCCGCACATAGAAGCCGCGATAGCCTTCGATGCGCTCGTTGCCAGCCTCGAGCACCGGGCGGTGGCCCTTGCTGGCCAGGGCGCGGGCATAACGACGGTAGCGCGTGCGACGGTTCTCTGAGATCAGCGGGCCCATGAACACGTCGTGTTCGAAGCCGTAGCCCACACGCAGGCGCTCGGCCTGTTCCTTCAAGCGCTCGAGGAAGGCATCGTAGACTGGGGCGGTCACCAGCAGTCGGCCGGTGCTGTTGTGCCGCTGGCCGGTGGTGAGAAACGCCCCCACGAGGACTTCGTAGGCGGCGTGGTCGAGATCGGCGTCGTCGAGCACAATGGAGATACCCTTGCCGCCGCACTGGTAGACCGCGGGGAGCTCGGGCCGATCGAAGATGGCCCGCCGCACGTTCATGGCGGTCTCGAAGCTGCCGGTGAACAGCAGCATGTCGATGCCTGGATGCACCACCAGCCGCTGGCCGATGACCGATCCCGAGCCCTGGACCATGTTGAACACACCGCGGGGCAGCCGGCAGCGATCCCACAGATCGGCCACGGCCTGGCCCACGCCCGGCGTAAACTTGCTGGGCTTGAGCACCACCGCGTTGCCCGCCAGGATGGCCATGGCCGAGTGGGCCACGGGTACCAGCAGGGGGAGGTTGTAGGGCGTGAGGATGGCCACCACGCCACGAGGCAGGCGGTCCATGCGGGCGCCGACTTCGTCGACGACCTGGGAGGCCAGCATGCCCACGCCGTCTTCCATCAGGACGTCGAGCAGGCGAACGGTGGCGTCCACCTCCTGGCGCGCCTCCCAGAAAGGCTTGCCATTTTCCCGGGTGATCAGGATGGCGAGGTGTTCCTGGAGGTGAAGCAAAGCCTCGCGCAGGCGGTACAGCGCGGCGGCGCGCTCGGGCGCCGGCACGCGACGCCACAGCCGGGCCCCCTGGTTGGCATACTCGATGGCATCATCGACATCCTGCTCGGAGAACGGGAAGCGCCCCAGGACGTCCGCGCGATCACCGGGGTTGATGCCATTGATGTAGCCGTCTACCACCTCGGGCTTCAGGAAAGACCCGTAGATGTAGTCTCCCTTTCTGAGCAATCGGTCGCGAATGGTGTACACGTTCTCTCTCCAGCTCGGGCGGCGGCCGCCTACGCCTTCTCCCGAAGGACAGATTATAGCGCCGACCGTCGCTGCGGGCCCCATTGCCCCCCACCCGGGCACACGAACCTGACATCGAAAGAGGAACAGCGGATGAAGAAAGTCTACGACTCGGTCGCCCATGCCATCGGCTGTACCCCTGCAGTTCGCCTGAACCGAGTCGCCGCCGGACTCAAGGGTACCGTCTGGGCCAAGCTCGAATACCTCAATCCCGCTGGCTCCCTCAAAGACCGCACGGCCTTGGCCATCGTGGACGACGCGGAGCGCAAGGGTTGCCTCAGCCCCGGTGGCACCATCATCGAAGCCGGCACCGGAAATCTCGGCGTGGGCCTCGCCATGGTGGCGGCCGCGCGGGGCTACCCGGTGATCTTCGTGCTGCCGGACACGGCGGGCAAGGAGCGCCGCGACTCCCTACGGGCCTACGGCGCGCGGGTGATCACCACCCCCAGCACCGTGCCCGACAACGACCCACGCTCCTGGCGCTCGGTGGCCCAGCGCCTCGAAGCCGAGATCCCCAACTGCTGCACGGTGGATCCCCTCGGCAACCCCGCCAACCCCCAGCTGCACTACGAGGTCACCGGCCGCGAGATCTGGAACCAGTTCGACGGGCAGATCGACGTCCTGGTGGCAGGCATGGGCACGGGGGGCACCATCTCCGGCGTGGGTCGCTACCTCAAGGAGCAGAACCCGGACGTCAAGGTCATCGGCGTCGATCCGGTGGGGTCGGTCTACTACGACTACTTCCACACGGGACAGATGACCGCGGCGATCCCCAGCCGCCTCGAGGGCATCGGCCAGGCGTTCCTGCCCGGCACCCTTGACTTCAGCCACATCGACGACGTGTTCCGGGTCAATGACCGCGAGAGCTTCCAGATGACCCGCCGCCTGGTCCGGGAAGAGGGCCTGTTCGTGGGTGCCACCTCCGGCGCCGCCATGGCCGGCGCCCTCAAGTTCATGCGCCTGCACGGCCGCGAAGACCTGCGGGCTGTGGTGCTGCTCAACGACTCCGGCAGCCTGTTCCTGTCCCGCATCTTCGACGACACCTGGATGCGGGAGCACGGCTACCTCGATCCTGACAGCCGGCTGGGCTCCGTGGGTGACCTGCTCGAGCAGATGGGCAACCAGGCCCTGATCACCGTCAAGCACGACAGCCGCGTGCCGGAGGTCATCGGCATCCTCAAGCTCCACGGCATCAGCCAGGTGCCGGTGGTGCGTGACGGTCGCCTGGTGGGCATCCTCACCGAGAACCGGCTGCTCGAGCGCGCGCTGCGTGGAGGCTCCCCGGACACCGAGGCCGCGCAGCTCGTGCAGTCCGACTACTGCACGGTGGATAGCGACACCGAGCTGGCGCTGCTGCTGGACCTGTTCGGCAAGGCCAAGGTCGCGGTGGTGCTCCACGATGGCCGGCCCACCAACATCATCACGCGCATCGACCTCATCGACTTCATGTCCCGAAATGCCAGCCGCAAGAAGGACGCCTAACGGCGCCGCCCCCGTGCAGGACCGCAGCCTCCGCATCCAGACCTTGGTAGCCGCCGCCGGCATTCCCGCCTGCGGCCCCTCCGGCGCCTCGGCCCATGTGCGAGGCATCACCGCCGGCCTGGCGACGCTGGGCCATAGCGTCGAGCTGTTCGCCGCGACCGAGCGAGACGCCCGCGGCAGCCTCGAAGCGCCGGCAGTACCCTGGCAGGCCACCGGCGTGGCCACCTGGCCCCGGGCCCCCCGCGCCATCGCCCACCTGCGGGAACTGCGCACCGCCAGGGGGGTGGCCCGTGCCGCCCTCGAGGCGAGCAGGCAGGGTCCGCCGGTAGACCTGGTGCTCGAGCGACACAGCCTCTTCTCCGACGCCGGCCTGAAAGTGGCCCGCGGTCTGGGAGTACCACTGGTGCTCGAGGTCAACGCCCCCCAAGCCATGGAGCGCCAGCGCTTCGAAGGGGGACTGTCCCCCGCAGCGGCCCGACGTTGGGAGCGCAGGGTGCTGCACCAAGCCGATCTCATCGTGTGCGTCAGCCCCTGGCTCGAAGACTGGCTGGTGTCCGAGCTGGGCTGCGACACCGGTCGGGTGAAGACCCTTCCCAACGGGGTCCAAGGCCGACCTTCGGCGGCCTTGGACGGCGCCGATCGAGCCGACGGAGCCCTTCTCTCCGCAGCTCATCTACGCCACCGGAAACGCGGCAGGACCCTGGCAGGCATCGAGGATAACGCCTGGGTGCTGGGCTTCGTGGGGGCCTTCAGGCCTTGGCATGGGCTGCAGCTGCTGCCCGCGCTGCTCGAAGCCCTGCCCGACGCCACCCTGCTGATGGTGGGGGCCGGCCGGCCCGGCGAAGAAGCGCTGTGGAGGCCCCTGGTCGATCACCCCCGGGTAGTGATGGCGGGCCGCCGCCCCCAGACCGAGCTGGCTGATCTGGTGGCCGCTATGGACGTGGGCTTGGCCCCGTACCCCGCCGATGCTCCACCGTGGTTCTGCCCCCTCAAGGTGCTGGACTACCGGGCCGAGGGCACGCCGGTGGTGGCATCGGACATCGGTGACTGTCGGCGCCTGGTGGGCGATGCCGGCGCCATCGTGGATCCAGGAGACGTCGCGGCCATGGCCCGGGCCGCCCAGGACTGGCGCGGTCGACGCTGCGACCCGGCCCCACGCAGCTGGACCCAGGTGGCCCGCGAGCTGCTTTCCTTTGTGTATCCGCTGGTCAACGCTGGATGACCCCGCTTGGCAAGGGTGCTCTCCGGGGCTAGACCCATGCTCATGCGTCCAGTCATCCCCATCGTCGCCTCAGCCATTCTGGCCAGTGGTTGCACCTACTACCGCATGCTCTTCCCCGAGGACGAGCCACCGCCCAACTGCGACACCCGGCTGCCCTACTACCCCGACCAGGACGGCGATGGCATCGGCGCAACCAGCCCGATCTACGTCGGGTGCGATGCCCCCAGTGGCTACGTCGAGTTGACCGGGGACTGCGACGACGAAGACCCCAGCGTCATCGAGTGCCCCGACACCGCCCCCCCCGAAGACACCGACGACGACGACACCGGCGATGACAGCGACACCGACGTGCCCACGGGCCAGGAACGCTGACCAGGAGCCTTCATGAATGAAGAAGCCAAGCCACTGGCGGTGTCCGCCATCGACCAGGGCATCGAGCGCTACGCCTCGTTCATGGGCAGGCGCTTCGGGTGGTTCTTCCACCTGCTGGGACTCGGGGTGCTGCTGCGGGGCCTGCGCTTCGAAGAGCACAGCGCCGAGCGAATCCGCCAAGCCGCCGAGCGTGGCCCGGTGGTCTACGCCTTCTACCACCGCAGCCTGCTGGACCTGCTGGCCCTGAACAAGGCCCTGAACGCCAGACGCCTACCCCTGGCTTCCTGGTCCAACGGTGTGCGCACACCCCTGTGGATGCCCGTGCCGGTGTTCTGGCGCTCGGTAGGCGCCCGCCTTCGCACCTGGAACAAGCCCTACGACCCCGTCGGCAGCGGCTTTCTGGCCCGGCTGCTGGGTTCGGGGCACCACGCTGCGGTGTTCCTGCTGGGCCGCAAGCCCCTGGACCGCCTGTTCCGGCGTCCCAACCCCGACATGAGCGAGGCCCTGCTCGAGGCCCAGCGCAGCTGCGAGGCACCCATCCAGGTCGTGCCCGTGATCGTTGTGTGGAGCCGCCGCCCCCTCAACGCCCGCACCGAAGTCGAACGCAGCCTGCTGGGCGCCGAAGACCAGCCCGGCCACTTCTCCCGGCTGTGGGCTGCAGCCGCACGCGGCGGCAAGATCATTGTCCAGGCGGGCGAGCCCCTGGATCTGGCCCGCTTCAGCGCCCACTACGCCGACGAGCCCCCCACCCGCCAAGCCCGCATCCTGCGGGTGGCCCTGCGTCGCTATCTGTACCGTGAGCAGAGCATTGTCCGGGGACCCAAGGCCCGTTCCCACCGCTGGATGCGCCGCCTGGTGCTGTCCTCCAGCCCCGTGCGCGACGCCATCAGCGCCGAGATGAGCGAAACCGGCGCCTCCGAAGCCCGCGTGCGCAAGCGTGTGGAGCGGACCTTCGACCGTATCGCCGCCCGCATGACCCACCGCTGGGTGCAGCTGGCCTCCTGGGGCACCACACTGCTGTGGAACCGCATCTACAGCGGCGTGGACGTGCGTGAGTCCGACATGGACCAGATCCGTCAAGCCCAGCGGCGCGGCGGGCTGGTGCTCCTGCCCTGCCACCGCTCCCACCTGGACTACCTGCTGGTGTCCAGCCTGATGTACAAGCACGACCTGGCCCTGCCCCACATCGCTGCGGGCGTCAACCTCAGCTTCTGGCCCGCCGGGTCCATCTTCCGGCACCTCGGCGCCTTCTTCGTCAAGCGCAGCTTCAAGGGCGACCGCATCTTCCCCGCGGTCTTCGCCCAGTACCTCAAGCAGCTGCTGCGCGAGGGCTTCCCCATCGAGTTCTTCATCGAGGGGGGGCGCTCTCGCACGGGCAAGCTGCTGCACCCCAAGCTGGGCATGCTGGGGATGACCGTCGACGCCATGACCGCCGTTCGCAGACCTGACTTCGACCTCACGTTGCTGCCCATCAACATCAGCTACGAGCAGCTCGCCGAAGAGAACGTCTACGCCCGCGAGCTGGCCGGCGAAAAGAAGAAGAGCGAGTCCATCGGCGATGTCATCAAGGCCCGCAAGGTGCTCTTCAACCGCTACGGGCGGGTGTACCTGCGGGTGGGCGAACCCCTACAGCTGCGCGACGCCATGGCCGAGCTGGACAAGCCCTGGGAAGAGCTGGACCGCCACCGCCGCGGTGAGTGGCTCCGGTACGTCGGCGAGCGCGTGCTGCACCGCATCAACTCCGAAGCCCTGGTGTTGCCCTCGGCCCTGGTGGCCACGGCCCTGCTGGCTCACCACCGCCGCGGGGTCCGAAGCTCCACTGTCTTCGAGCGCTGCACTCGTATGCTGGCGTTCCTGGAAGCCTCCGGCGCCAAGCTCGGCGCCTCGATGGCCTGGCCCGGACACGCGGTCGAGGAAGCCCTGCAGCGCTTCGTCAGTGGACGCAAGATCGAGCTCTTCGAGGACGAGGAAGGCCCCGTCTACCGGCTGGCCGAGCAGAGCCGCGTCACCCTCGAGTACTACAAGAACTCCCTGCTGCACTTCTTCGTGCCCGCATCCATCCTGGCCCTGGTCCTGCGACGCCAGCTGCGGGAGGCGGGCATCCCCCGGGGTGAGAGGGCGGAACGCGGCCTCCCGGTCCAGCTCGTGGCCGCCGAAACCTCCTTCCGCACTCTGGCCTGGATCCTGCGCTACGAGTTCGTCTTCGACCCCGACACCACCGTAGCGAACATGCTCGCCGAGGCCACGGATCGCCTGCGATCCTACGGGGCCCTCGAGGGCGAAGGGGCCGACGCCCGCATCGTCGATCCCGTGCGACTGGACGAGCTGGCCAACCTCCTGGCCAACTTCGTCGAGTCCTACTGGCTGACCCTCCACGCGGCCCACGGGCTGGCCGATCGCAAGCTGAGCCCCAAGGAACTGGTGAACGAGATCCACAAGGTAGGGCGAGGCATCTACGCGGTCGAAGAGATCCGACGGGCGGAAGCACTGTCCGCCGTAAACCTACGCAATGCCATCACCGCGTTCCAAGAAGAGGGCATCTTCCAGCCCCGCGAAGAAGCCGGTGGCCTGGCCTTCGACGAAGAAAGCTACACCCAGACCAAGCGCTTCCTGCGACAGCTCGTGGACTAACCGGTGGACGACGAACTCAGACCGCTCAATGCACCCATCGCCGATGACGATACACGCGTGGACGACCTGTTCGCCGGGGTGGTACCCGAGGGGCTCCGACCGGGCCGAAGCAAGCTGGTGCTGGCGATGCTGCTGGTGGCCCTACCCCTGAACATCGCCGGGCTGGTGCTGTGCACCCTCGTGCCGGGCACCCTACTCACCCTGTGGGCCTGGTCCATCGCCAAGCGCGAGCTGGCCATCCTCGAGCACGGCAAGCTGCCGGTGGCCGAGTCCCAACGCCTGGCCCACCTGGACCGCTTCGCCCGCTGGATGCTGATGGGCTGCGGCGTACTCCTGGTGGCCCAAGCCTACCTGCTCACCACCGGCTTCTACCAGGCACTGCTGCTGCGGCTGGACATGTGGCTGGCGGGAGGCTGAAGCAAAGACGGGAGCAGATAAACTGCTCCCCTACGTCAACGGTCGCAGCGCGCTAGCGCGCTACGATCATTTCTTGGTGATCAGGAACTCGACGCGACGGTTGGCGGCCATGCCTTCCTCGGTGTCGTTCGAACCCACGGGCTTCTCTTCGCCCCAGCCCTTGGCGGACAGGCGCTCGGCATCGACGCCCTTCTCGGTGAGATAGGCGACTACGGACTCGGCGCGTTCCTGGCTGAGCTTCTTGTTGTCCCTGTCCTGGCCCTGCGCGTCGGTATGGCCTTCGACGCTGATGCCCATGATCTCCGCGTGCTCGGCGAGCACGTCGGCGATGGCGTCGAGCAGCTCGTAGGAGCGCTCGTCGATGATGGCCGAGTTGGTCTGGAAGAAGACCTTCTCGGGAATCTCGAGGGCCTTTTCGGTGATCTTGATGGCCCGGGCGGACATGACCAGCTTGGGCCGGTCGAGGGTCGCGAAGAAGTAGTGGCCCATCTGGTGCGCCCTGGCCAGCTTGTAGTGCTTGAGCGCCTGGGGCATCTTGCGCTCGACTTCGGCCACCTTCATCATGGCCCAGTGGGAGTAGCCATTGGTGGGGTTGAGCTCGAGGCCCTTTTGGGCGGCTTCCTTGGCGCCGGCCCAGTCTTCGCGCTGCACCAGGGCCCAGGCCTTCACGCCGTACAAGCCCGCAATGTTGGGACGCAGGGAAAGGGAGTGATCGAGCTGGGCCAAGGCGGCGTCGTAGGCTGCGGTGGCTTCGTCGGCCTTGCCCCCGGCGGCGTACTGATCGGCCAGCACCACCAGAGCCACGGGGTTGTCGGGCATACCGTCGGACAGGGCCTGCAGGGCCGGGATCACGGCGGCGTCGCCGTCACGACCCACGACGAGGGCTGCATACTGCTGCACGGCGAACGGGTCGCCGGAGAGGTAGTTGCGCTCGCGCTCCCAGTTGGCGATGGCCGTGTCGAAGTCGCCTTCACGCTGGTACAGCTCTGCCAGCCCGATGCGCGCCGCATTGAGCAGGCCCTGGTGGGAACTCAGGTCGCGGGCACCCATGTTGAGGACATGCCGCAGGGGGCCCTGGGCCGCAGCGTTGTCGCCCTCGAGCAGGTAGGCCACGCCAGCCACCACACCGATGTTGGGGTGCAGATCGACGTGCTCGCCGTAGGTGGCGATGGCCTGGGCGTTGTCGCCGGCCACGAGCTGGTAGTAGGCCACAGAACCGGGGGCCTCGAAGCAGGCATCGAGCTTCTGGGGCTGGACACCGGAGGCCTCGCGCTCTTCGTCGTCCATCTCCTCGATCTCTTCGCGCTCTTCCTTGGACAGCGAGGCCCACGCCGAGTAGCGATCGAAGGACTTCTGTGCGGCGACCGCAGCGTCGTCGAAGCGGTGGGCCATGGCGTAGGCCGTGGAGAGGTTGGCCCAGTAGGAGCAGGTGTCGGCGTCCAGGCCGGTGGCCTCTTCGAAGCTGGTGATAGCCGGCTCTACCTGATTGGCCATCAGGTAGAGGAAGCCGAGGTCCTGCAGCTCGCCGGCGCGCGCTTCCTGTTCGGCCTTGATGTCATCCTCGGTCTTCTCATCGGCGCCTTCCTCAGGCTCCTCGGGCTCCAGCTCGGCCAGCTTGGCGTCGATGAAGGCCTGGCCCGGCCACTCGCGCTGCTGGGCGGTGGCAGGCCGCAGCGCGATCTGCATGGAGACCGGATCGACCGCGATGTCGTAGTCGGCCAGAAACGCGTAGCCGAGGGTGCCGTTCACACCGGCGGGGTGCTCGAGGGCGTCGATGTCCCGGCTCTGGAACCAAGAAGGATCGAGCGTAAGGTCACCCAGCGTAACGGAGGCATAGTAGAGCTCGAAGTCGCCCGCGGGGACGGACGGTGCATCGCCGAAATCAACCTCGTTGCCCACCCGGCTGGAGAAGTGTGCGGTATCGATGGCCAGCTTGACCGGCTGGTCCCCGATCATTGCATCGACCACCAAGCTGTAGTTGTCGTGGATCACCTTGCCCGACCAAGACTTCTCGACGCTGGACTCGGCATAGACGAAGGGCAGAATGGTACCGCCCACCATGTCGAGAATCTCCTGGCCTTGGTCGGCCGGAGCGATACGCACCACACCCTCGGAGGGGATGATGGCGAAGGGCAGGCCCATGGCATCGGCGATCCCGAGACCACCGAACACCGACGGGACAGGGGGGGAGCCCATCAGCAGGGGTGCGGAACTGAAGGTCCCAACAGAGGCATCGATATCGCCCAGCACCAGCCCCTCACCCATGTAGAGTTCGTCGAGGGAGGTGACCTTCTGCTTGCCGCCGAGCTTGTAGGAGGCTTCGTCCTTCTTCTTGCCCAGCGAGCCGAAGAAGTTCTTGTTCTTGGTCTTGACCCCGCTACCGAAGTCCTCGGCCACCGAGGTGACCACGTCGAACCCGGGGAATCCCGAGGTGACGAGGAAGGGCCAGGCACCCTGGTCGTCCTCTCCAAAGTTGACCATCACATAGGGAAGCTGGTCACCATAGAGGCCGCTCAGGAGCGGAAGCTCAACGACACCTTCAATCTGGACCTCACCGATACTACCTTCGTAGTTATCGGTGGGGGCGGTGGCGAGAGCGGCTGCGGGCAGGCACAAAGCGAGGAGAGCAAGAGCGCGCATTAGGAACCTCCTGTGGACGGTGGTGATATCCTCTTACCTGTTGGGGGTCCAGCACCAGAGAGTACCGCTCGCATTGCTGTTGACGGGTTGATCGGATAGCGCGTGCGCCATCCCAACAAGACTCAGGGTGAGAGCCCGATGCGACAGAGGAAGGTTCGATGTCCACGACCATTTACGATGTCCACGCACGCATGATCCTCGACTCTCGAGGCAACCCCACCGTCGAGGTGGAGGTGACCACCGAGGACGGCGCCACCGGGCGCGCTGCGGTCCCCTCGGGGGCCAGCACGGGTCGCCACGAAGCCATGGAGCTGCGCGATGATGACAAGGAGCGTTGGAAGGGCAAAGGAGTAGATGGTGCCATCGAAAACGTGAATGTTACCCTCTCTGCTCACCTGGTCGGTCTCGACGCCACGGATCAGCGGGCCATCGACGCGCTGCTGCGCGAAGTGGACGGCACCGAGAACAAGGGCAACCTCGGCGCCAACGCCATCCTGGGCTGCTCCCTGGCCGTCGCACGCGCCGCCTCCGTCGCACTGGATCTTCCTCTGTACCGCTACGTCGGCGGCACCAATGCCTGCATGCTGCCCGTGCCCATGATGAACGTGATGAACGGCGGCGCCCACGCCGACTGTGGCATGGACATCCAGGAGTTCATGCTCTTCCCCGCCGGCTTCGACAGCTTCAGCGAGGCGCTGCGCTGCGGCACCGAGATCTTCCACACCCTCAAGTCCCTGCTCTCCGACCGTGGTCTCGCCACGGCCGTCGGTGACGAAGGCGGCTTCGCCCCACAGCTCGAGCGCGACGTCGATGCCCTCGACCTCCTGATGGAAGCCATCGAAAAGGCCGGCTACCGCGCCGGCGAGCAGGTCTTCCTGGCCCTCGACGTGGCCGCGTCGGAGTTCTGGGACAACGACAAGGGCGGCTACCGCATGCGCCGCGCTGCCCAGCTGGGTCACGACCCAGCGACCTACCGCTTCACCAGCGCCGAGATGGTGGACTTCTACGAAGACCTGGTGAACCGCTACCCGCTGGTCAGCATCGAAGATGGCCTGGCCGAGGACGACTGGGAGGGCTGGTCCCTGCTCACTGCGCGCCTGGGCGACAAGGTGCAGCTGGTGGGCGACGATCTGTTCGTCACCAACACCAAGCGCATCCAGCGCGGCATCGAGACTGCGGCCGCCAACTCCGTGCTCATCAAGGTCAACCAGATCGGTACCCTGACCGAGACCATGGACGCCATCGCCATGTCCCACCGCAACCGCTGGACCACCGTGATGTCCCATCGCTCCGGCGAGACCGAAGACACCACCATCGCCGACCTCGCCGTGGCCGCCAACACCGGTCAGATCAAGACCGGCTCCCTGTGCCGCTCCGAGCGCGTGGCCAAGTACAACCAGCTCCTCCGCATCGAAGAAGAGCTGGGTGATGCAGCCATCTACCCCGGGCTCAGCGCTCTGAAGTAGGCGGCGGGTCTTCGACCAGCAACAGGAACTCGGCATCGAACTCGTAGGCGTGCTCGCGGTAGGTGTCCAACACACCTCTCGTGAGCAGCCGCGAGGTAGGGCGAACGATCTGCCCGCGCACGCGCCGATCTTCGAGGCCGAGCATCCGGTCCGGCTCCACCTCACTGAGCACCAAGATGCGGATGTCGCGCCCCATGGTGTCGCCCTGGGGGAACAGGGGGAAGATGTGCTGGGTGGGGGGCTCCGGCTTCAGCCAGGTGGCCTCGAAGGTCTGCTTGACGCGCACCGGGTAGTGGGCGGTGCCCAATACCTCGACATAGCCACTGTCACGGCCCAACGCGGTGACCTCCATGATGGTCGGCTCGCCACGGGGCACGAGGGACGAGACGCCACCGACGGCCACAAAAAGGAAGCCCAGCGCAATCACGGCGAGCAGGGCGACATAGATGAGCAGACGGGCTTTTCGAGACATCGGGCCTCCAGCATCCTGGCGTGCGGACCGGCCGAGCTGACTCGAGCGCTTCCGCAAGCGCAGACTGCGTGGCATTCTATTGGTCTGGACGCGCCGCGCCCAAGCACAGCCTCACGCTGGAGAGAACATGAGCAAGTGGATCCTGACGGTAGCCCTGGCGGGCTTGATGGCCTGCGACCCCCAAACCGGTCCCGGCTTTGGCTCTGGCTCCAATGGTGACGACACCGGGCCGACCGACGACACCAGCCTGCCCGACACCAGCGAGTGCCCTCCCACCTTCGGAGACGTCACCGCCAGCATCGACGACTACCCCGGCATAGGCTGGGTGGCGGAGGTGCTCGTGCCCTTCACCGAGGGCGCCTGCAAGATGGACGAAGGCAAGCTGTGGCTCGAGCGGGAAGGCAGCACCGGCGACATGATCACCGAGGGCCCCTTCGACATCGGCTTCGACGACGAGAAGGTCCAGCTCGTCGACTACACCGAGGAGACTGGCGAGGGCACGCTCTTCTTCGTATTCCCCGTCGACAGCGCGAGCGACCAGGTGGTCATCTCCCTGTGGGTCGCCTTCGACAACGGCACGAGCAGCGAGCGCGTCGAAGTGACCGCGGGAGGCTGACCCCTCCGCCGGGCGACACGCACGACCGTGATCGCGCGAGCTGCTAGAGCATGAACACGGTGCCGGCGGACAGCTGCCAGAGCAGGCCGGTGTTGGCCATGTCTTTCTGGACCGACTGCATCTCGGAGCCGTGCAGCAGGCCCACGCCAGCGTTCAGGTTGATGCCAAAGACCTCGGTGGGGACGAAGTCCACGCCCGCACGGGCACGGCCGCCGAAGGCGATCTGGAAGTCCTCGGTGTAGGGCGTCAGCGTCAAGTCGCCGCCGAAGTAGGGGCGGACCTTGTTGTCGCTACGCTGGTAGCGAGCGCCGACATGGAACGGAAGGATGGTGTTCCAGCGGGTGCAGCCTACGACCGTGCCCTGAGTCTCGGAGTCCACTTCGCACTGTTCGGCGTCGAACTCACGCTTAACGCTGAAGGCCTCGAGCCCGGTGTGGATGCGGGCGGATTCGCCCACGCCGAAGGCGAGCTCGCCACCGTAGGTGATGAACTGCAGCGACTGGAAGCCGCTGGTGCCGACCCGGGCCGTCACCGCCACACGCTGGCGCTCGGAGTACTGGCTCTTGATGACATTGTCGGAGCTGGTGCCCCGGTAGTTGGAGCGATCGCTGTCGAGATCCTCGTCGTAGCCGGAGCGGCGATCGGCCTCGCGGCGGGCGCGGTCCTCGGCCTCAGCGCGACGCTCGGCTTCCTCGCGTTCGCGCTCCTTGCGGGCGCGCTCCTGCTCCCGGACCCGGGCGGAATCGAAGCCATCGTCGTCGAGGCTGCCCAGGTCTTCGAGATCGTCGAACTCGTCGAAGGAGCTGGAGGACTCGACCCGGCGCACGCTGCTTCCCTCGAGATCGTCGAACTCGTCGAAGTCATCGTAGCTGTCGGAGACGTAGGCGCCGGCGTCATCTTCGGCCGGCTCGACGGTGATGAGGCCACCGGCGGGGGCGAAGTCCAGATCCATGTCTTCGGCGGAGACCGGAGCGAAGGTGAGTTCGAAGTCGTCTTCGTCTTCGTCGGCCGATGCGCGGGCGCGCTCTTCTTCCTCGCGCTGGCGGCGGGCGCGCTCTTCGTCGTCACGACGGCGCTCGTCCTCTGCGCGGCGACGGGTTTCGGCTTCTTCGCGGCGGCGCTGTTCCTCTTCAGCGCGGCGACGGGCTTCCTCGGCAGCGCGACGGCGAGCTTCCTCGTCGGCGCGACGGCGGGCTTCCTCTTCGGCGGCGCGGCGACGGGCTTCCTCTTCCTTGCGGGCGGCTTCTTCGTCGGCTGCGCGGCGCTGGTCGGCGAGCTGGGATTCGCGACCATCGGACTCGGCGTCGAGCAACTCGAAGTCGTCGAGGTCGTAGTCGGACAGCTCCGGGGTGGCGATGCGGCGGCCCACCTCGAGGGAGTCATCGTCAAAAGCGAAGTCTTCCTCGTCATCGAACATGTCGGCGGAACCGAGATCCGTCAGGCCGCTGAAGTCGTCGTCCTTGGCGGTCTGCTCGTGAGACTTACCCGTGAGGATCTCGCTGACCAGAGACGACATGCGGTCGGCCATGGTGGTGGGGTCCGCGGGAATCTTCCAGGACTTCTTGCGCACGATCCCGCGGGACGTGTGGTAGTTGACCATGAAGATCTCGAACTGCTCGCCCACCTTGGCGACCGAGCCGGCGATGACCACCTGGGCGCTGCTGGCCTTGGCCACGCCCGACAGACAGGATGAGCTGGCCAGGCAGCCGACGTTCATGCCCGCCGGCATGGCCTCGAGCTGCGAGACGTGATCGAAGCTCATGGAGAAGTCGACCTCGGACGCTACCAGGCTGGTGATGTTCAGCACCTGCAGCGAGTCGATCCCCGACTTGCCCACGAAGGGAGAGACCACGGCGTTGTCGGCCAGGGCGACGGAGGGCAGAGCCACTGAGAGAGCAGCGCTGACGATGGCGATCCAGGAGCGACGACGCATGAGAACCTCGAGGGCGCGAGACGGAAGGTACGGAAGCCGGCGG
>Ga0307987_1000008_pt1 | contig 141831 bp, 109 predicted proteins | sample EllFjometagen181_FD_203157 | JGI IMG/M metagenome (GOLD analysis project Ga0307987, IMG submission 203157) | Marine microbial communities from Ellis Fjord, Antarctic Ocean - #181 | ecosystem: Environmental > Aquatic > Marine > Unclassified | place: Southern Ocean | collected 2014-10-08 | reverse complement strand
CGTGTAGCTCTGGCTCCGCCTCTTCTTCGCCATCACGGACCTCCTCCGCGATGGCGTCAGCTCGGACGAGAGTGTCCGGGGTTTCTACGCCGCTCACGGATGGAGATTGTGTGGCAACGGCAGGTAGCTGAAGTCAGGACCGCAACAGAGCACCTCGGGGTGGGCGTCGAGCCACAGCCGGTAGAGTTCGAAGACAAATCGCTCAAACGCAGCGTAGTAGTCAATGAGACCCCAGGTCGGGAGCTTGAGCATTGTTGCCTTGTGGGCATCAGAGGCCTCGGGCCCTGTCATGTAGTGTGCTTTCGTCCAGCCATGTCTCTTGGGGCCTAACTGTCGGAGGGCCTGGACGTAGAAGCCGCCTACCTCTGCGTTCCACCTCTGGCTCTTGTACCGCTTTGCTGCTACTTCCAGGCCGTTCACCGCTACTGACCACTCGACATACAGCCCTTGAAGATGGCCCTGCCAGACAGCGACTTTCTGGCCAGAAGCCTCAATCCATGCCCCTCGATCACTTCGGGCTTCGACGATGACCATGCTCCCTCCGCAGCGGTGGAAGCCTACCGCGTGCCTACGTGGCGCGCCACTGCCCAAGAACCTGGGCGGGGTCGAACGGTCATGAACCGCGCGGAGAACGCGCGCCCCGTACCCTTCAACGAGAGAAGCCCAGGATTAACCTGGGCTTCTACTCGGATAAGGTGGAGGCGGCGGGAGTCGAACCCGCGTCCAAAGCCACTCAGTCTCAGCGTCTACATGCTTATCCTCCAGATACCTACCCTCGCCAAGCCCGGAGGCCCGCTCGACAATGGGTGGATGGCGATTTGTTGATTATTTATTGTCCCCAGCACTCACGCCACGGGAGTGATCGGGACTAGCCTGGTCTTGACACGCCCAAACCTGTAACCCAGGCATTGCCAGGTCGGACGGCGGCCCCTTGGGGCTAGTGACTACAGCTTACGCTGCGGCCACCGCGAAGTGCTGATTGTTGTTGGCACTTGTAGTGTTTTCCCGGTGTTTAGCGAGGTACCGAGCACCTCGGCATGCAGCCTTGACCTACCACGACCTTGTCGAAACCGTTTCGCCCCCTCAACTTGTTGGACTCGGGTAGCGGTGAGAGGGGTGCGCCAGCCCGGGCCATCAGCGTCAATATGCTGCCGGATCCGAGGGGAGTCAACGTCAGTGGCCATCGAAAACGACGAAGATCGTCGAACAAAGTGTCGAAGTTTCGACGATCCTCGTCGTTTTCGACGGATCGGGGCAAGGGCGAGAGTGGGGGTAAAGCCAGATATAAAGGGGGGAAAGAGCCTGCAGTGGGTGTGCTTCTACGGCTGGCACGCGCCTTGCCAAGGGACTTGGTAGGAGGTTGAGTCCATCAGCGACCTTGGTCAATACGTTCGTATCCGTCTCGAGTCGGATCTCCTTCTCCACAGCTCCCCCGGCCAGCGGCGGGGCCTGGCCAGGGCCGTTCACAAGACCGCCGCTCCCTGGCGGTACATGGGCTTCAGCTGTGCAGGGGTGCACCTGCACCTGGTCATGCGTGGGGATCATCGTGCGGCGGGCGATCTCGCTCGGCGGCTCGAGATCAGCCTGCAGGTGCATCACGCGTAGGGAAGCCCCTTTCTCCGTGTGCATCGTCGCCCCGTCGAGGGCCAGCACCATGCGTTCTCATCCGTGCTGTACGACATGCGCCATCCATCGCCGTGGTGGCGGTACTCGCTCCCCCATCCGTCCCGTCGCCTGGCTCCGCGGGTGAAAGCTCGAGGGCCCCTCCGGCGTTGGGGTCCCGATCGGGTAGGATGCCCGCATCCTCCGGAGGTCTCCCGTGACGGCTCCCCCCGCTCCCCGCCACCCCACGCAGCCCGTCGATCCAAGGCTGCGACACCGCAAGATCAAGATCACCCTCGGCATCGTGGCCGGCGTGTTTGTGGTCCTGATCCTGCTCTGCGCCAACCTGTTCGTGTGCATCCCCGCCTGGGTGCGCTGGGGCATCGTGGTGCACGACTGCCCGTCGGGCAAGCCGGTGCCCGAAGCCAGCCTGGAAGCCTACGGCCTGCGCCGCGGTCAGCCCGGCTCGGTCCACGTGAACATGGACGCGGTCTACTCCCGAGGCGGCGCCGACGACGACTACCGCACCGCCATGCGCCGCTTCGACGTGGACCTCTCCTTGGTGGACGCCGCGGGTGAGGCCATCGAGCTGGAGCCCGAGAAGCGATGGCGCAAGGGCCACGCGGGCAACCGCTATGCCGACGTCCGGCTGCCGGACGTGCCCGATGGTGACTACATCCTGCGGGCCCTTGTGGGCACCCCCTTGGGCGACGTGACCGTCGACGCCGATCTTCCCATCTACGCCCCCGCTCTGGTGCACTTGGCCACGGATCGGCCGCTGTACAAGCCGGGCCAGACCGTCAAGTTCCGCGCTGCCGTGCTGCGCATGAAGGACCTGGCCCCCATCGACGCCCGCCCGGGTCGCTTCGTGGTGCGCAGCCCCGAGGGCGATGTGCTGCTCGAAGAGAAGGTCGCCGCGGGCCCTTGGGGCGTCGCCGGTGGAGACTTCCCCCTGGCCTCCGATGCCCCCATCGGCAGCTACAGCGTGACCTGGCTGTCGGGTGACGCCAGCGACACGGTGCAGGTGTCGGTGGAGCCCTTCACCCTGCCCCGCTTCGAGGTGAAGCTCAGCCCCACCGAGCCCTGGTTCGAGAAGGGCGACCTGCCCGTCCTCGAGGGCAGCTTGCGCTACCGCTCCGGTGCCCCCGTGGCCAACGCCAGGGTGGAGCTGCGGCTGCTGTCTTCGGGCGGTGACGCCTGGCCGCCCCCCAACGATTGGCTCGAGCCCCACACCCTGCGCACCGATCGCGAAGGTCGCTTCACCCTGTCCCTCGACCGGGTCCCCGAGGACCTGGTGGGCAAGGTCACCTTGCCGGTGTCGGTGCAGGCCACCGACGCTGCGGGCGAGCGCGTCGCTGGCGGTTCCGCGATCATCTTGAGCGAACACCCCGTGGTGGCTCAGCTCGAGACCGAGCTGCGGGACGGCTTGGTGCCCGACTTCAACAACCGCGTCTACGTCCGTGTCACTCGCCCCGACGGCAAGGCCCTGCCTGGCTCCATGGTCACGGTGCGCCGCGCCTGGGACCCGGCCGATGAAGGCGTGACCGGCCAAGCCGACGCCGACGCGGTAGCCGCGGTCCAGCTCGATCCGGGCAAGCCGGTGTCGGTGGTCATCCCCCCGCTGCCCTACCGACCCCCACCCCCCTCCGAGCAGCGCCGCGTGTTCCGCACAGGCCTGAAGGATCTGTTTGGTACCGGCGGCCTACCCAGCCTGGATGAGCGAGTGATCGTCGACCGCTGGGACGCCCACCTCGAGCCCTGCGCCGAATTGGTGGAGAGCGGATCAGGCAGCGTACGCCTGGCTGTGGGCATCGGGCCTGACGGCAGCGTGCGCCGCGTTGTGGGCGCCCAGAGCCCCGTGGCCAGCTGTGTGGCCAGCGCTGTGCAAAGACTCCGCGGCCCCTCGGGCACCGAGCGCCTGTATACGGTCGCCTGGCGCGTGGACGCTGCCCCCGGCGCCATGCTCCAGGTCACCGCCGACGGCGTGCCCAGCCTGCCCTCGACCTTGAGTCAGGCCCTCGAAAACGCCCGCCAGTCCGCGCGCCCCTGCGTGGCTGCCATGGACAGCTACAGCACCTTCCCCAGTCGCCTTCACTGGCGCCTGCGGGAGGGCTCGAAGCAGGTGGAGACCCGCTTCGTCCGTCACCCGGCCGCTGCCGGAGCTTGGAGCGCGACCGCTCGGCGGTGCGTGCAGGCCCGGTTTGGCGCTGTGAGCCTGAGCGCGGTCGCCCCCAACGACGCCGAGGGCGTGGTCGAGCTGATGGTGCGCCCGGACCCCTCCATGGCGCCCCCCGATATGGGCAGTGGCACCGTGCGCACCGCCTATGAGCTCGAAGTCGAGGTGGCCGTGGGCAAGGAAACCCTGGGCGCCACCACGGTCGTGGTGGACCCCGGCGCCGTCCCCGATCTGCGCCTGCGCCCGGATGCTCCGGTGCTGGCGATGGGCGAAGAGATCCGCATCAAGCTGCTGCGGGGCCCCGGCTTCTACGGCACGCTGCCCGACGAGGACAGCGAGATCCCGCTGATGCACGGCTACGACGAGGTCGCCGAGCTGGCCTACGACGAGGACGAGAGGGTCATCCACGGCATCATCCCCGCCGACGTCCACGGTCTGCTCACGGTGGACTGGGCGGGCTACCGCGCGGTGGTGCTGGTGCCCCGGGTCGATGAACTCGCGGTGGCCGTGACCCCCGCGCAGCCCATCTATCGACCTGGCGAGATCGCACAGCTCTCGGTCAGGACCACCGCCGGTGACCACGGCGCCCAGGCTGCGGTCTCCCTGTTCGGGGTGGACGAGGCACTGTCCCAGCTCGCCCCGCTGCTGTCCCCCGACGACTGGGGCCGCATCACCGTGCGCGCCTCTGTGGACCGTGAGGCCTTCGGTCGTTTTGACGCCCGCGCCCTGCTCACCGGCCGCATCGCCGGCGACAATGCGGTGCTGGCCACCCTGCAGCGCATCTCCGACATCCCCGCCACCCCCGCCGAGGCCGAGGCGGTGGACGCCACCGGCTCCACCCCCTTCGATCCGGTGGTACCCTTGGCCGAGACCTTCTACGAGCTGCTCAGCGACGCACGCAAGCGCGTGGCCGCCTGGGAGGAAGCCGCCCCCGAGGACGAGCTGATGACCCCGGAGCGCATGGTGAAGCTGTGGAGCGACCTGCTGGATGACCGTGCCAAGGACGGTCTCGAGATCGACGACGCCTACGGCCGTCGCCTCGAGCTGCACCGCCTGCCCTCCGACCTGCTCGAGCTGGCTGATCCCCGCCTGCTCGTCTCCGACAAGCGACGCCTGCCCGAGGACGTCGAGAACTGGCAGTCCTTCGTCTGGGAGAACGCATCATGAGCCGCACCCTGAACCACGCCTCCTGGCTGCTGCTGCTGTCCTTCGCGGGCCTGTCCTGCTCCGGCCAGATGGAGCCATCATCCGCCGATCGGTCCGCCTCCGACGACGGCTGGGCCGAGTACGAAATGGCCGAAGAGGCGCCCTCCGACGGTTCCTTCTACAGGGCCGGGTCCGCCGCTGCGCCCCCACCCGAGGCCAAATCGGCGCCGATGGCACCGGGCTCATCGAGCATGAAGCGCCGGGAGAAAGCCGATGAAGTGACCGGCGGGAAGGGCGAGGGTCGCATGAGCCTCGCGGAGCCCGAGCCTGCCGCCGACGAGGCGCCTACCCGTGCCTGGTTCCCGGAGTCCTTCCTGTTCGAGCCACTGGTGGTCACCGACAAGGACGGCCTGGCCTCCCTCGAGGTCACGGTTCCCGATCAGCTCACCGACTGGCGCGTCCTGGCCCTGGCCCATGACCGCGACGGCGGCCAGGCTGGCGCTGTGGCGCGCTTCGCCTCCACCTTGCCCGTCTACCTCGACGTGGTGGAGCCCCCGACCCTGCGGGTGGGCGACGTGGCCAGGATTCCGATGCAGGTGGTCAACAACCAGGCCGACCCCTTCGACGGCAGCCTGAGTGCCCGCATGACCGGCGAGGCAGCCCTCGGCTCCACCTCGGGCACCATGGGGGTCGAACCCCACGGCAGCTTCCTGCAGTACGTGGACATCCGCGCCTTGCGACCCGGCCAGGCCACGCTGCTGGTGGATCTCATCTCCACCGACCGGGTGGAGCGCCCGGTCACCGTGGTGCCCACCGGCCGTCGCCTGGATCGCGCCCAGGGCGGTACCCTCGCGGCGTCCCGTGAGTTCTCCATCACCACGCCCTACGGCGCTCAGCCCGGCTCGTCGTCCCTGTCGCTGGTGGTCTACCCCGGCCCCCTGGCCATCCTGGCCGAGGAGATGGGTCGCTCTCTGCCTGGCGCCCACCTCCAGGACGCGGCCTATGGCTTCGCCCTGGCTGGCTATGGCCGCGACATCGCCCTGCGCCTGGGACAGGAACTGGACCAGGACGCTTTGCGGCGCTCCCGCATCCTCGCCTACCAGCGCCTGGTGCGCTTCACCCGCAGCCCGGCTCTGCCTGACGCGGTGGTGGCCCTGGCCGCCGCCCGCACTCAGCCCGACGACGAGCTCGCCCAGGCTCTGACCCAGCGCCTGGTGGACCAGATCGTCAACGGCCAGTCCCCGGACGGCTCCTTCGCCGCGGCCTGGTCTGGGAACTCGGCAAGCCTGCCCCGTGCCTTGGTCATGACGGCCATGGCGTCCCACTGGACCCGGGGTCAGAGCTCCTCGGTGGCCCAACGTGGCGCGGGCTTCACCGCCCGCAACGCAGGCTACGTCAAGGACCCCTACACCGCCTCGGTGCTGCTGGCCTCGGGCCTGGTGCAGGGACCCGCGGGCGAGCGCATGCTGGAGCTGGTGGTCGAAGCCGTGGAGGTCCAGCCCGACGGCACCCGCGTGGTGCGCCCCACTTCTGCTTCCCAGCGCATCGACGGACGCAGCCCGGGCACGGTGGAGTGCACGGCCTGGGCGTTGCTGGCCTTGGCCAGGCAGGAGGACCAGCAGGACCTGGTCAGCGACCTGGCAGCTGCGCTGCTGGGCTCCTACCGCGCCGGACGTGGTTTCGGCGACGGTCTGGCGGGTCTGGCGGCCCTCGAGGCTCTGACCGTGGTGTTCTCCGAGCCCTTGCCCGAGACGGTGCAGGTGCGGCTGAGCGTCGATGGCAAGGAGCTGGTGACCCGCGACATGAACATGGCTGGCAACTTCGCCCCCCTGGTGGTCAAGGCGCCCGCGCCCGGCTCCGCTGGTCCTCACAGCTACAGCATCGAGGCCACTCCAGCGGTGCCCGGCCTGGCCTTCACCCTCACCCAGACCGCCTACCTGCCCTGGGAGGGTGATCCGGGCGCCGATGGCTTCAGCCTGAAGGTCAGCGCTGGGGGGCCTTCGGCGGTCGGGGAGACCTTGGCCTGCCAGCTGCAGGCAGCGGTGCCGGGCGATGAGCCCTTCACGGTGGTCCTCGAGCTGCCCGCGGGGGTCGAGGTGGAGCAACGCTCGCTGCAGGCCCTGGTGAGCCAGGGCGGTATCCTGGCCTTCGAGGCCAGCGAGGGCCGGCTCGAGATCAGCGCACCGGCCCTTCCAAGTGGGGCCGTGTTCGACGCCACGGTCGAGCTCGTTCCCACCCTGGCGGGCTCGTTCCACTGGGGTGGCGCCTCTCTGGCCCTGACCCGCAGTCCGGACCAGCGGGTCCAGGCGCCGGTGGACACCCTCCGGGTAGCCCTCAGGTAGTGCTGCAATCTGGGCGCCCCGCGACCGATAAGCCTGGTGGACCCCACACCCAGGCCAGGCCATGCGTAGCTTTCGACCTCCCCGCTCTACGGGCTTGGCCTTGCCCAAACCGCTGAGTGCGGCGCCAGTGGGCGCACCGCGCACGCCTCCGCCCCCCGAGCCGGAGCCGCTGCCGGATGAGGTCCCGCTTCCGCCCATGGACTGCACGCCCCTGCTGACGGGCTTGCTGCGCGGCCGGCCCCCCCAGGAGGGGACCGTGGCCATCATCTGCGAGGACGAGATGCTGCGCGGGCGCCTGCGCAGAGACCTGGAAGAGGATGGCTACCACGTGCTCGCGGCGGCCTCGGGCCCCTCCCTGATCCCCATGCTGGTGGGCTCTACGCCGCGACTGTTGCTGGTGCACGAGCAGGTGGTGGACCCCCAGCCCTTCGAGCTCTGCGGAACCCTGCGGGACGACGCCGCTCTCGACGGTGTCGAGTTCGTACTGCTGACGGCCAAGGTCCGCGTGGACGCCCGTCGGGTGGCCTTCCACGCTGGCGCCAACGATCTGCTGCTGCTGCCCTATCTGCGCTCGGAGCTCCGCGGTCGGGTGGGGATGCGTCTGGAGCTTCATCGCCTTCGCAACACAGTGCTGAGCGCGGACGCTGGCGAGAGGGCCGCCGGCTAAGCTTGGCCGCCCGGCGGTCGCGAGGATTGGTTCGAGGGCTACTCCGCAGTGGCGGGCTGGTCCTTGACAGGGTGGGCCTCGGCGATGGCTGCGAGCTGCGCCTCGAGGGCTTCGATCTTGGCCCCGAGGGCGCTGACCTGTAGCACCACCTGCTCGTCCAGGTCAGCCTGGTCGTGGCGTGCCTGGTTCACGTTGGCGATGACGATGTCCTGGGTCTTCAGGGTGAGCCAGATGTTGGCGCCCACCGCGATGAGCAGCACGACGACCAACAGCATGCGGCCCATGGCGGCTTGTTTTTCCATGCGCTTGCGGAAGTAGTCGAAGTCCTCGCGGCGCATGATCTCCTTGGAGGGGATCACCTCGGCCTCTTTGGGGTCGAACTCCTTGGACTTGTCGTAGGCGGGGGCGAAGCTGAGACCAGCGCTGCTCGGGCTCTCATGGTCGGACACAGGGACCTCCTTGCTGCTTGACAGGATTTTGACACATATCCAGACCGAAGATCAAGGCTACCGCGAACCCATCCCCTTCGGCGCGGGCTGTGGGATCTCCCACCTCGGGATAAGGGCGCCCGCCCGCCCCGGCTCTACGCCTCGGGGACCAGGAGAATCACCGTGAGCAAGGTCAGCCCCGCCCGTGGAATGCGCGACTTCCTACCTGCCGATATGCGGCGACGACACTGGGTGATCAGCCGTGTGCGAGAGGTCTTCGAGCGCTACGGCTTCGAGCCCCTCCAGACCCCGGCCCTCGAGCGCATCGAGACCCTCACCGGCAAGTACGGTGAAGAGGGCGATCGCCTGCTGTTCCGTGTGCTCAAGCGGGGCGAAGGCGGTGCGCGCGGTGAGGCCGACATGGGCATGCGCTACGACCTCACGGTGCCCCTGGCCCGGGTCATGGCGAGCCACCCCAGCCTGCCCACCCCCTTCCGCCGCTACCAGATTCAGTCCGTGTGGCGCGCGGATCGACCGCAAAGAGGACGCTTTCGCGAGTTCATGCAGTGCGACGTCGACACCGTGGGCAGCACCTCACCCGTGGCCGATGCTGAGTGCTTGGCCGTGGTGCACGCCGCTCTGAAGTCCCTCGGCTTCGAGGCCTTCCGCATCCGGGTCAACCACCGGGAGATCCTGCGGGCCATGGTGGATCGCATGGGCGTGCCCGAGCTCGAAGGCCAAGTGTTGGTGGCCTTGGACAAGCTCGACAAGATCGGGCGCGAGGGTGTGGATCGCGAGCTCGTCGCCCGCGGCGTGCCCGCCGAGGCCGCCGTCGAGCTGTGGCGCCTGCTGGCCTGCGCCCCCGCCGATGCCAGCTCCGAGCAGGGCCTCGAGGCCCTGGGCGCCGAGCTGAACGAAGCCGGCCAGCAGGCCGTGGCGAACCTGCACCGGGTCTTGGCCCTCGCGGCTCAGCTCGGCGTGCCCGCTACCCACGTCCTCTTCGACCCCACCCTGGCCCGAGGCCTGGACTACTACACCGGCGCGGTCTTCGAGACCGTGGTGCTCGAGCCAGACATCGGCTCCATCTCCGGTGGTGGCCGATACGACGACCTCGTGGGCATGTTCTCCGGTCGTCCGCTGCCCGCGGTGGGCGTCAGCCTCGGCATCGAGCGCATCCTGGTGGTCATGGACGAGCTGGGCATGTTCCCGGATCTCGGCTCTGGAGTGCAGGTCATGGTGGTGGCCCTGGGCGAGGACGAGCTCCCCGCTGCGTTGGCCGCAGCCGCCGTGCTTCGCGACGCTGGCATCTCGGTGCAGGTCTCCCCGGAGCCCATGCGCTTCAAGAAGATCATGAAGGCCGCCGGTCGCACGGCGGTGCCTTGGTTGGTGTTGGTGGGCGACCACGAACGCCAGGCCGGCATGGTGGCGCTGCGCGACATGACCACGCGGGAGCAGGTCGTGGTCAGTCCGGTGGATGCGGCTGAGCGCATTCTCGAGCCTGGGGCATAGGTCGTCATCACCAGGGGAGCCGCACCCGGGAACGTGATACCCCTGGAGGTCTCTCCAGGGGTGTAGCAGTGCTGTTCCACTACACGCGTGAATTCGGGCCCGAAGGCTGCATCCTCTCCGACGAGGGCGAGGCTGCGGGCGTCGATCTGGCCACCTTGCTCAACCGGGGAAAGATTCCCATCAAGGCAGCCTTGGAGCTGGGATCGGCGCTGGCCGATGTGCTCTCCATCGCCGTGCAGGACGAGCTGGTCCACGGCGACATCAAGCCGGGCCTGGTTCGCGTCGACGTGGCCGGAGCCGTGTCCATCGACGACTGGGGTCCGCAGCGCCAGACCTGTCGCGCTCCCGAACGCATGCCTCAGGGCCCCGAGACCGACGTCTACGCCCTCGGCGTGGTGCTGCATGCGCTGTTGGCCGACGAACCCCTGGGTGCGCTGCCCCGCGACCCGGACGACCACGACGACACCGTGGTTGGCAAGGTCCTGGCCATGAACTTCGGTGACGTGGCCGGCAAGCGCTGGGTCCAGGACATTCAGCAGTTCATCGCGCTGTGCATGGCCTTCGATCCTTCCGAGCGGCCCGAAGCCCTCGATGTGGCCAACGTGCTGGCCCACGTCAGCGAGCAGTGCCCCGAGCCCGGCCTCGGTGGCTGGGCAGCCCGCACCATCCCCCGCATCAGCGGCGATGTGGCGCCGCCCCGCGCCACCCCCGAAGCCCAGCCCGCGGAACAGCTCGACGGGCCCACGGCCACCCAGGGTCCGCTCCAGACCGGCATGTTCAAGGCTCAGACCCGCACGGCCCCCGCGGCCAAGGGCGAAGCCACGGCGTTTTGGACCAAGGACAAGATCTCGGCCATGCTGGCCGAAGAAGACGCCGAGTTCGAGGCCCAAGCCGCACCGGCCCCTGCGCCGCGTCCTGCGCCGGCCCCCGCACCGCGTCCCGCATCGCCACGCCCGCAACCCGCCCCATGGGCGGCACCTGCGCCCGCACCTGCGCCTCGTCCCCAGTCCCCCCCTGTCGCCCGGCCGGTTCCTGCGCCTCAGCCCGTCCGCCAAGCGCCCGCCCCCGTGGTCCAGGGTCCTGTGGTCCAGGGTCCCGTGGTCCAGGGTCCCGTGGCTGGTGGCCCCGTGGCCGGCGCGCCGGCTCCCCCCCCCAAGAAGGGCGGCGCTGGCAAGTTCATCATCATCGCCTTGGTGGTGTTGTTCCTGGGTGGATGCCTGCTGGCGGTCCTCGCCGGTGGTGCTTGGTTCGTGTTCCAGGACAGCCCGGACGCGGCCGACTCCGTCGATGTCAACGAAATCGCGGACCTTGCTGACAAGAAGCCTACCGAAGACACCGGCGAAGCCGAACCCGAGCCCGCGCCCGACGTCAAGCCCACCCCCACCCCCGCGCCGGTCAAGGCCAAACCCGCCAGTACAAGCACGGGCAGCACAGGTAGCTCGGGTAGTTCGCGCAAGACCGGCTCGGGCAGCAGCGGTTCGTCCAAGCCCGTCAGCACCACCCCCGCCGAGCCCAACCCCGACGAGATCGCCACCGGCGGTGAGTACACCGTGCGCTTCTTGGCTCAGGGCCAGGAAGCCCAGCTCGAGTGCTTCGACGGTCGCGACAAGGTCGACTTCATCAACGCCACCCGCCAGACCTTCACCGGTGTGGTCACCTGTCGCGTCCACTTGGATGGCGCCATGGGCGTGGTCCAGGTGCGCCAGGAAGGCACCGTCGCCTGTGTCGCTGCTGGCGGCAAGGTCTCCTGCGCGGCGCAGTAGGCGTTCCGTTGCGCGCCTTGGTCCAGCGGGTCGCTCACGCCAGTGTTGCGGTCGAAGGCAGCGTCACCGGCGCCATCGATGATGGCCTGCTGGTGCTGCTGGGCGTCGCTCCGGATGACGGTGAAGCCCAAGCACGCTGGCTGGCGGGCAAGCTGTCGCGCCTGCGCATCTTCCAGGACCCGCAGGGACGCATGAACCTCAGTGTCCGCGACGTCCAGGGCTCGGCCCTGGTGGTCTCGCAGTTCACGCTGTACGCCGACTGCCGCAAGGGCAACCGCCCCAGCTTCGTGAAGTCAGCCCGTCCCGAGCTGGCCGAGCCGCTGTACGAGCGCTTCTGCGAGTTGCTGCAGGAGCAAGGTGTGCCGGTGGAGCGTGGCGTGTTCGGGGCCATGATGGACATCACCCTGCTCAACCACGGTCCCGTCACCATCATGGTGGACACGCCGTGAAGGCGCTGGCCGAAAAAGCTGCGCGGGCGGCTGTGGACATCATCCGCAGCTCGGACGTGCGTGGGGTGCGCCACAAGGGTGAGGTCGATCTCGTCACCGAGATCGATCTGGCCTGCGAGCACGCCATACGCGAGCTGCTCCTGGCCGAGACTCCATCGGTCCCGGTGGTGGGCGAAGAGCTCTCTGGGCAAGGCGAGCTGCCGCCCACCTGCTGGATCGTCGATCCGCTGGATGGCACCACGAACTTCGTGCATGGCTTCCCGTCGTACTGTGTCAGTGTGGCCCTGAGGCTCGAGGGCGTCCTCGAGGTCGGCTGCGTGTACGACGCGGTGCGCGGGGTCTGCTACAGCGCCCAGCGCGGCGCCGGCGCCACCTGCGACGGTGAGCCCTTGCGGGTCAGTGCCTGCGCCAGCCTGAACCACGCCCTGCTCGCCTCCGGCTTCCCCTACGACCGGCGGGAGCACGCAGCGTTCTATCTGTCGTTCTTCCAGGCGTTCATGGAGCGCTCCCAGGGTCTGCGCCGGGCCGGCGCAGCCGCCCTCGATCTGGCCTGGGTGGCCGAGGGGCGGCTCGACGGGTTCTGGGAGTTCGGGCTGCAGCCTTGGGACATCGCCGCAGGCGCGCTGCTCATTCGCGAAGCCGGGGGCCTGGTGACAGGCCTCGATGGGCAGGACCTCGAGCTCTCAGGACGTAGGATACTCGCCAGTAATGGGCGCATCCATGACGCGATGGCACAGGTGATCGCTCACGCCTTGTCCTCCGGCCAGGATAGGATGAGGGATCAGACAGGGAGTGAAGCATGACCATCCCGGTGGGCATCGACCTCGGTACCTCCTACTCTTGCGTGGCCGCCGTCATCGACGGCGAGGCGCAGGTCATCGCCGACGACGAGGGCCGCCCAGTGCAGCCCTCGGTGGTGGCGTTCGGCTACGACGGCGCCCCGGTGGTGGGCTGGCGTGCTCAGCGGCAGCTGATGTACGCTCCCGAGAGCACCGTCAACTCGCCCAAGCGCCTGATGGGTCGCCGCTTCCGCTCTGCGGAGGTGAAGCGCTTGGCCCTCAACGTGGGCTACGAGCTGGCCGAGTCGGCGTCGGGCGAGGTCCTCATCCGGGTGCGCGAGCGCGAGTACACCGTGGCCCAAATCTCGGGCTTCGTGCTCGACCACATGCGCAACATCGCCGAGAAGGCGCTGGGCCAGAAGGTCAGCCAGGCGGTCATCACCGTGCCGGCCTACTTCAACGACCACCAGCGCCAGGCCACCCGCGAAGCCGCGAAGCACGCCGGCATCGAGTGCCTGCGCATCATCAACGAGCCCACCGCAGCCGCGCTGGCCTATGGCGTGGGCCAGGGTCTCAGGCAGAACGTGGCGGTCTACGACCTCGGCGGCGGCACCTTCGACATCTCCGTGCTGCGCCTCGAAGACGACGTCTACGAGGTCCAGGGCACCGCTGGCGACACCTTCCTTGGGGGCGACGACTACGACGCCGCCGTGGCGCGCCACTTCCTCAAGGGCTTCCAGCGCCGCTCCAAGGTCAACGTGCGCGACAACCGCGTCACCTGGCTGCGGCTGCTCGAGGCGGCCGAGCAGGCCAAGATCGCCCTGGGCGAAAACAACGAGGTCGAGGTCAACGTGCCCGGCGTTGCGCGTTCCTCCGATGGCCGCGACGTGGTGCTGTCTGCCCGCATCGACCGCCTCACCTATGCGCAGGTGGTCATGCCCTTGGTGCAGCGCACCTTCCAGGTCTGCGACGAGTCTCTGAAGCTGGCAGGCCTGTCCACGGCTCAGATCGACAACGTGCTGCTTGTGGGAGGCATGTCCCAGCTGTTCCTGGTGCAGGAAGCCGTCGAGCACTACTTCCAGCGTCCCGTCAGCCTCGACCACAACCCCAACGAAGTGGTGGCCCAGGGCGCCGCCATCCAGGCCCACAGTCTGGGTGGGGTGCAGGCTCCCACGGCCGATGGCTCCGCCCCGGCTGCCGGCCCGCTGCTGCTGGACGTCACGCCTCGCTCCCTTGGTGTGGGCACCGTTGGCGGCTACGTCGAGACCATCATCCCGCGCAACTCGGCGATCCCCACCGAGCAGACCAAGTACTTCCACCCGGCCTTCGACAGCCAGACCGAAGTGCGCGTGACCGTCTACCAGGGTGAGTCCAGAAAGGTGGACCAGAACGAGTCCCTGGGCGAGTTCGTCCTCGACGGGCTGCGCCAGGCCCCGCGCCACGAGGTGCGGGTGGAGATCACCTTCGAGATCGATGCCGACGGTATCGTCCAGGTCATCGCCAAGGATCCGGAGTCCGGCGTCAAGCGCGACATGCGCATCGAACTCGACCGCAGATAGGCAGCGCCCCAGGCGTGCCTGCGGGTGCTACACTCAGTCCACGGAGGCAGCGGCATGGACCCGATGATCAAGACCCGAGTGGAGATCGAGACTCTGCACGAGCTCATCGACGAGCTCGACTACTACAAGATCCTGCTCCTGGATCGCGACGCCCCACAGGTCGATGTCGATCCGGCGTTCCGCACGGTGTCCCGCAAGCTGCACCCCGATCGGCTGGCGCGGCTGAACGACGATGAGCTCAAGGCCAAGGCAAACGATATTTTTCGTCTGGCCAATGAAGCCTACCGCAACCTCAAGGACCCCGACATCCGCTCGCGCTACGACGTGGGGCTGGCCGAAGGCAACCTGCGCCTGAGCGCCGATGGCCGCTCCAAGGCCGACAAGGATGCCGCGGCCAAGAACAACCCCGAGCTCGCGGCAAAGACCCCCCAGGGCGAGAAGTACTTCAAGATGGCTCTCAAGTGCTGGGGCGACGGCGACTTCCGCGGTGCGGTCATGCAGATCCGCTTCGCGATCCAGTTCGAACCCGGCAACAAGGTCTTCGAAGAATGGCTCGAGAAGGCCGAGAGCGCCAGGGACGGTGCGGCTGCCAAGAAGGACCTCAACCCCTACAAGCTGCGCATCGTCTGAACCGCGGCCCGCAGGGGTGGTAGTCTGGCTGGGTGCACCCTGTGGGTGTGCCCTTTCCCTCCAGCCCACCGTGTGAGCTTCCTTGGATCAGCTCCTCGACTTGCTGCTGTCGGCCTTGTTCGGCGTCATGGTCATCAGCGCCGTGTGGGTCGCGCTGATCCAGCGCTATCGAGGCCAGGTGCGCCTGCTGGTCGTCCAGCACGACATGGCCCGCCGTGAGCTCGATGAGCATGAGCTGCGCTCGGTGGAGCTGCTATCGCTGGCCCATCGGCACCTCCCCCTGGGCCGCCGTCCCGAGCTGGCCCGCGAAGCGCTGCCGGAGCTCGATCGGGCCATGCAGGAGTCGCGGGCCGAACTCAAGCAGCTTCACCGGCGCCTGGTGGTCAACCTCCACGTCATCAACCAGCTTCGCAAGAGCGAGGAGCAGATGAGCGCTCGCGTGATCGAACTCGAGCAGATCCTGATGGAGTCCAGCGAGTACGAGCTGCGGGCCCGCTTCCGGGCTGTCTCCAGCGAGCGGGACTACTTCCGCAACCAGCTCATCGAGCTGCAGCAGATGGTGGCCCCGGGCGAGAGCGCGATGGTCACCCGGCTCACCACGCTGAACAAGCACAACGAGGTGCTGCGGGGGGAGCTGCGGCAGAACCGCCGGCTGGTGATGGTGATGGAGCGCCAGATTCGTCTATTGCAGCGCGAGGGCATGGAGAGCGCCGGCATCGCGCTGACGGGCCTGATGCAGCACGATCTGCCTCCGGGGGCCTTCGAGTCCTTGAGCGACGTGCCCCTCGATGACCCCGAACAGTTCACCGACGCGGACATCGAGGACCCTTCGAGCCCGCCTACACTTCAGCTCGCCCTGGGTCTGCCCGTGCCTATCGCGCCTACGGCGCCGGACGAAGAAGAGCCTTCCCAGCCGGGGGTGTAGTCGTCGTCAGCTCACCGTGTTGCCGTGGAACGTCCACGCGCCCGGTGCGAAGTCGTCGCGGTTGTCCAGCCACCAGCGCTCCCAGCGGATGCGGTGATGGACCTGCAGGCGCCAGGCGCCGTCGGCGTCGAAGGGCAGGTGGACGCCGGTGGTGATCACCAGTTCGTCGTAGGCCGAGCGGCGGGTGAGCAGCTCGTCGGCGGCCAGGCGTTCCACCAGCACACCGGGGTCGAGCTTGCGGCCGTAGCGGTAGCGGACGCCGGGGATGAACGCCTTCTCCATGCGAGCCCAGGCCTTCTTCCAGCGCAGCCGTAGGTCTGGCACCTCGGGGTGCTCGTGGTGCCCTGTGAGGATCTCCAATGCGCTGGTGGCCACGGCGGCGACCCGGGCCTCGGGACGCGCGGTGCTGTCCACCAGCAGCTCTGCGGCGCGCGGGTCGCCCAGGTAGCCCAGGCCCATCAGGGCGCCCCGGGCCACTTCCTCGTCCCGGGCCACCGAGCCCTTGAGCAGCAGCAGGAACGAGGGATCGCCGTAGCGACCGACGATCTCGCCGGGGGAGGCGCCCCGGGTGGTGTCGCCACGACCCAGCAGCTGGGCGTGGTAGTTCACGCCGCGGCGATCGCCCAGCAGCAGCAGGGCGATAGAGGCCGACTCGCCCAGCTCGGGCACCTCGAGGGCTGCAGCGATGTCGTCGATGGCTTCGGCGCAGCCCACCCGGCCCAAGGCCATGATGGCGGCGCGCTGCACGCCCTTGGCGCTGTCATCTCGGGCAAGCTGGAGCAGCCGCTCGGTGGCGGCGCGTTCCCGGCGCCAGCCCAGCACTTCTGCGGCGCGAGAAATGGACACCGGATCCTGGGCTTCCTCGAGGGTCTCGAGCAGTCCGTCCACCAAGGCGGCGTTGGGGCTGCGCGCCAGGGCGCTCTCGAGGGCCCGGCCCGGCAGTCCTGGGATGAAGGCGCTGGAGAGGTGGTCCAGCAGCGCCCGCGCCGCTTCGTAGCTGCGGTGGTGGGCCAGCAGGTCCAGGGCGGCCACGTAGCGGGCCAGTCTGGGATCGCCAGCGCGCAGGGTGGCCGACTCGAGGCCCCTGGCGGTCTGGTTGATCTCGCTGGCCAGGGCTTTCACTACCGCGGCCTCACAGGCGGCCACCGCCACCTGGTGGGCGCCCAGGCGGCGCTCCGGGCGATCGGCGTCGGCGCGCTCGAGGGGCGGCTTGGCGCGCTGGGCTTCGGCCCGCACCCGGGCGTGCTCGCTGGCGCGGTCGATGTGCCAGGTCAGGCTGTGCTGGGGGCGGCCACGCGCCGCGTCCACCGCCGCGACCCCCGCGGCGAGATCCGCGGCTTCGAAGGCCTTGCCGGCCAGGCGCAAGGCCTCTCGGTCGCCGTGGCGGCCCAGGCGCAGGAGCGCCCAGCCCCGGCGGATGGGTAGATTCAGTCGTTCGAAGCCGGCTTCGGCTCCGGCCCACGCGGCCTTGGCGCTGTCGAGATCACCCTGGAGCCCGGCCAGGTCGCCGGCGCGCAGCGCCAGCCTCCAGCGGAGCTCGTGGTCGGCACCCTTCTGGGCGATCTGCTCGGCCTCGCCGTAGGCCACCATGGCCTGGTCGGGGGCGCCACGTTGGCGCTGAAGGTCGCCGCTGAGCATGGCGTGGTGCGCGCGTTGGGCTTGGTTGCCTGTGGCGTGCAGCAGCGCTCTCGCTTGGTCCAGGCAGCCAGCGGCCTGGTCCGGTCGGTCCAACAGCAAGTGACGCTCGGCCAGCAACAGCCACGCCTGGCTCTGATCCTCGGGGTCGTGCAATCCCAGCAGGGCTTCCTCGAGGATCTCCTCGGCCCAGGGTTCTTGGCGGGCCACCACCACCCGCCCCAGCGCCAGGCGGGCCTTGGCCTGGACCAGGGGGGGGCCGAAGCGCTCGAGGGGGCGCAAGCTCTCCTCGGCCTGGTTGTGGTGACCCAGCTCGGTCTCGAGCCGAGCCAGCAGCAGGCGGAGCTCGGGGAAGAGCCCCTGACAGGCGAAGGCGCTGCCACGCTTCACCAGTCCTTCGAGCACCTCAGCGGCGTCCTGCCGCTCCCCGCGGGAAAGGAAGACGCGGGCATAGGCCAGGCCGGCGGTTTCCACCAGGGCCAGGACCTCGGGGGAGCGGGCGTCGGTGACACGCTCTTCCAGCAGATCCCGCAGTTCGCGCTCCCAGCCGGGGTCCGAGGGGTCGAACAGGGCGCATAGGGAGGTGATGAGATCCGGATCGGCGGTGGGGGCGCCAGGGTAGGGCACCGGCAGGCGCACCGCGCGCAGGGCCTTGATGTAGGCGAAGCGAGCCTCGCCTGGTTCCTGCCCGGACAGCACGTCGCCCAGGCGCTGCCAGGCGGGGAGCAGGGCCGGGTCCGAGACGGTGGCCTGACGCAGGCAGGCGGTGGCCTTGGATGGGTCGCCCGCCGCGATGAGGCCTTCGGCCCGGCGCAGGAGCAGGAACGGATTCGTGGGATCGCAGGTGAGGCGGAGCTCTTCCCGCTGTTCCTCGGTCTTGGGGGCTTGCTCGAGGATCTGAAGCATCCCCATCAGCCAGCGATGGTAGGTCAGGTACTGGGGATCGAGGGATGAGCCCTGATCGTCGTCCTCTCGCCAACGCCCGAAGACGTGCCCTGCGTCGGTCTTCACAAAGGCCCAGCGGTCACCTTCTTTGGGGCCGTCAGCGAAGAGGATCACGTTGGGGTGATCCTTGTGGGCTGGGGCCAGCTCGGCTGAGCTGCGAAGGCGGAGCACGCCACGGAACAGCACCGCGCCGTTCCAGCGCTCGAGGAAGGTCGTGAGGCTGGGTGGGAGCTGCTGACCCAGGTGCTCCTCGGCGCCTTGGAAGCTGCCGTCGACGGCACCCGGACGCAGGTGGTGCACGTCCTGGCGATAGCGGTCCATCAGGCGCAGGAGGGGATGGAAGGGATCGATGGCGGTGGTCATGGCGGGGCCTGGCAGCGGAGGGGGGACGCACCCCTGGGAAGGGGTGGCGGAGCACTGCTCAGGTTTTATCACGAATCCATTATTGACGCGTCAATATTGATTGGCGGCCTCAGGCCGATGCCGGTGGAGCTTCCTACTTCGCGCCAAGTACGGCGGCGGCTGTTGTTTTTCGGCTACGCGCGCTTCACGATCAGGATCACCAGGCGTCCGCGCACCATGGACTTGAAGAGCTGCATGCCCTCGAGGTGGCGCTGCACATTGGGGATCTCGAGGGCCGCGGCGATGATCTCGGCCTCCGGGGCATCCTTGGCCATGGCGAGCTGCCCGCGGACCTTGCCGTTGACCTGCACGCCCAGCTGCACTGTGTCTTCTACCAGGGCCTTGGGGTCCCAGGCGGGCCAGGGTGCGAGGGAGACGTCGCCCTCGAAGCCCAGGCGCTCCCACAGCTCAGCGGCGATGTGCGGGGCATAGGGCTGCAGGATCTGCAGGAAGGGCTGGAGCATCTCCCTGGGTGCGCTGCGCTTCTGGGTGGCAAGGTTGACCAGCTCCATCATCTTGGAGACCGGCGTGTTGAACCGAAGCTCGTCGATGCCCTCGGTACATTCCTTGATGGCCAGGTGCAGAGCCTTCTTCAGCTCGCGGTCCATGGGCTGGTCGGTGACCATGCTGGACAGCTCGCCGGTGTTCTGGTCCACCGCCAGGCGCCAGGTGCGCGCCAGGAACGTAGACAGGCCCTTGACCCCGCTGGTCTGCCAGTCCTTGAGCTGCTCGAGGGGCCCCATGAACATCTCGTACATGCGCAGGGCGTCGGCCCCGTGCTTCTCGATGACATCGAGGGGATCGACGCTGTTCATGCGGGACTTGCCCATCTTGCCGAGCTTGCGTTCCACCGGCACATCGCCGGCGTACCAATCGGTCTCGATGGTGTTGCCGTTCCAGGTGGAGACGATGCTGACGGTCTCGCCGGGACGGCGCTCGCACTGGCCGACCTCGAAGTACTTGCCGTCGCTGTTGCGGTAGTTGTACGCCAGGATCATGCCCTGGTGGAACAGCTTTTTGAAGGGTTCCTTGGTGTGTACCAGGCCCAGATCGTAGAGCACCTTGTGCCAGAAGCGGGAGTACAGCAGGTGGGTGACCGCGTGCTCCTTGCCGCCGATGTAGAGGTCCACCGGTCCCCAGTAGCGCTCGGCTTCGGCGCCCACGGGGAGCTCTGTGTTCTTCGGGTCCATGTAGCGGAGCCAGTACCAGCAGGAGCCGGCCCACTGGGGCATGGAGTTGGTTTCGCGCTCGCAGACCTGGCCATCTTGTTTGACGGTGACCCAGTCGGTGGCCCGCGCCAGGGGGGGCTGGCCGTCGTCGGTGGGGCGGTACTCGGTGATCTGGGGCAGGGTGAGAGGCAGGTCGCCGTAGGGGATGGGCAGGACCTTGCCGTCGGGGCTGTGCACGATGGGGAAGGGCTCGCCCCAGTAGCGCTGACGGCTGAAAAGCCAGTCGCGGAGCTTGTACTGGATCTTGGAGTGGCCCAGCCCGCGTTCCTCGAGCCAGGCCGAGATGGTGCGCTTGGCTTCGGCGACGCCCTGGCCGTCGAAGATGGGGGAGTTCACGGCGACGCCGTCGCCGGTGTAGGCCTGTGCCTGGACGTCATCGCCGCCGGAGATGACCTCGAGGATGGGCAGATCGAACTTCTTGGCGAAGGCGTGGTCGCGCTCGTCGTGGGCGGGCACGGCCATGATGGCGCCGGTGCCGTAGCTGGCCAGCACGTAGTCGGCGATCCAGATGGGGACGCGATCACCGTTGACGGGGTTGATGGCGTAGGCGCCGCTGAACACGCCGGTCTTCTCACGCTCGGCCGCGACCTGGCGATCGAGATCCGAGCGCTGGGTGGCCTGGCGCACGTAGGCCTGCACCTCGGCCAGCCTGTCGGCGGGTGTGATGCGTTCGACCAGGGCATGCTCGGGGGCCAGCACGCACCAAGTGGCGCCGAAGAGGGTGTCGGGTCGGGTGGTGAAGACCTCGAAGTCCAGGCCGTCGTGGTCGGCCACTGCGAAGGTGACCATGGCGCCTTCGGAGCGGCCGATCCAGTTGCGCTGCATCTCTTTGGTGGACTCGGGCCAGTCCAGGCCCTCGAGGTCGTCCAGCAGGCGCTGGGCATAGGCCGTGATGCGCAGCATCCACTGGCGCATCATGCGGCGCTCGACCGGCTCGCCGGTCTCGATGTACTTGCCGTCCTGGACTTCCTCGTTGGCCAGTACCGTGCCCTGGGCCTGGCACCAGTACACCGGCACCTCGGCCATGTAGGCCAGGTCCAGCTCCATCATCTTGAGGAACATCCACTGGGTCCAGCGGTAGAAGTCCGGCTGAGAGGTGACCACCCGGCGTTCCCAGTCGTAGGAGAAGCCCAGGCGGTCCAGCTGCTTGGTGAAGAAGGCGATGTTGTCGCGGGTGATGTCGGCGGGATGCCGGCCCTCGCGCATGGCGGCGCGTTCGGCGGGCAGGCCGAAGCTGTCGAAGCCCATGGGGTTGAGCACCGAGAACCCGCAGGCGCGCTTGTAGCGGGCCACGATGTCCAGGGCCGTGTAGCTGAGGGGATGACCGACGTGCAGGCCCGATCCCGAGGGGTAGGGGAACATGCCCAGGGTGTAGTACTTGGGCTTGTTGGGGTCCTCGACCGCACGGAAGGCATGGGTGTCCTTCCAGTGCTGCTGCCACTTTGGTTCGATGGTGTTGGGATCGTAGTGGGACATGGCGGCTCCTTCGCGAAGGGGGCGCCTTTAACAGAGCTTGGAGCGGTCAGCTTGCAGCGCGTACGCAGCGTTTCGGCCGGCCGGTGGCGTGCCCAGAGGGGCCGGCACGTCGCCGCCCCCTACAGCCGTCACCGACTACGGAGCGATCGACGCGTGGACGGCCCGGGCGGCGGGGTCGGGGCCGCGGGGGAGATCGACACGCTGCTTGGTCGGAAGGGCCCGGGGTTCCCAGTCTTTTTCGGACCAGGGCAGGACCCAGACCGCCAGGCCTCCACAAGCCAGGGCTGTAATGGAGGTCAGGATGGTGGCGATGAGGTCGATAGTGAGGGGATTCATGGTACCTCCCAGCGCTGTGGTTCCGGAGGCTGGAACCGAAGGCGACGCGCCAGCCACTCGGACATTCGGAAGAACACGGAGAAAGGGGGGGGGAACTGCCGGGTCCGGGGCGGTGTGGCTGGCGCGCGCCGGGCACGAAGATAGAATGCCCACCGACTGAGCCAAAAACTGTCCGCCTTTCAAAAATGTGCGGAAAAAGGGGTTCTGGAATGAGCGACAGCTCGGGACTCAACAAAGGCCAGAAGATGGTCCGCTTGGTGGAGTGGATGCAGCGGAGAGGTGGCATCCGCGTGCGCGAGCTCGAGTCGGCCTTCGATCTGGATCCCCGATCCCTGCGGCGCTACATCTCCGACTTGAGGGATCTCGGCCTGCCGGTGTGCGAAGAGAGCCGCGGGGACGAGCGCACCGTGTACCTCGACCCCAACTACCGGCGCGCTGGCGTCCAGCTCAACCTGGGGGAGATGATCTCCCTGCGTTTTGGTCGCACCCTGTTCAACTTCCTCGAGGGCACGGGCTTCGCCGAGGACCTCAACCAGGCCATCGACCGCCTGCAGCCCACCATGAGCCGCGGCAACGCCGATGTGGTGCAGCAGTTCGACAACACCTTCCTGGCGGTGCCGGAGCACGCCAAGGACTACCGCGAACAAGGCGAGGTGGTGGACGAGATCCTCAGCGCCCTGCTCTACACCAACGTCGCCGACGCCACCTACCGCGCGGCGCGGGGCAATCCGCGGGAGTACGTGCTCGAGCCCCTCACCCTGGCCACCTACCGGCAGGGGCTCTACCTGTTCGCGAGGGATGCCGAGGAAGACCGCGTCAAGACCTTCGCGGTGGAGCGCTTCCAGGACTTCACCCGCCGTCGCAGGGAGAAATTCGAGCGCCCCGAGGACTGGGACCCTCAGGCGTTCGTGCGGGATGCGTACGGCATCACCGTGGGTGAGCGCCGCACCGTGCTGGTGCGCTTCAGTCCCCGTGTCGCCGAGTACATCCGCGAGCGGCAGTGGCACCGGTCCCAGGGCATCATGGAGCGCCCCGACGGGTCGGTGGAGGTGTTGCTGCGCTGCGCGGTGACCCCCGAGCTCAAGCAGTGGATTCTGGGCTATGCGGCCGACGCCGAGGTGCTCGAGCCCGCGGATCTGCGGGACGAGATCCACCGCACCCTCGTCCAGGCCGCCCAGCGCTACCAGGCCGAGCCTTGAACCCGCTGCCCGATGAGACCTGGCCCCTGCTGCAGGTGGCCAGCGCGCCCTATGCTGGCGACGAGCTGTGCCCTGCGCCTCCCCATGACGACCCGCTGCGAGCCGAGCTGATCCGCCTTCATGCCCTCGTCCTTCGGGGGCGGCTGTCTCCGCGGGACCCCAGCCTGCGGGCCGCGGCCTGCGCCGCCGGTGTCGTGGAACCCGAGCCTCCGTGGGAGCGCGTGCCGCTGCAGCATCTGCCTGTGGCGCCGCTGGTGCCCTGCGATGCCTGGCTGGCGGATCTGGCCGAGAACACCGTACCGGACATGGGCCTGTCCTCGGCTGAGCGGGTGCTGGGCCCGCTGGTGGACGAACGACCGGGCCGTCGCGCCCGTCGCGTGGCTGCGGGGGTGATGGCCTTCTCCCCCTACATGGCGCCGCGGGTGCGCCCCTTCGACCGCTGGGCCAAGGACCGCCGCGGTGGCACCGAACAGGAGCGCGCAGCCCTGCGGGCCGTCGACCGAGCCCCCGCCATGATCTGGGCGGTCGACGCCCCGGGAGAGCTCCGGGCCTTGCTGCCCATGAAGCCCCGGCTGATCCCCGAAGGCCTGGTTCAGCTCATCCCGGACCGCTGCGGCCCGTCGCCGGGGCTCGTCCCCGTGGGCACCTGGCTCGCCCGGGTGTTCCGGGGGCCAGAGGGCTGGTACGCGGCCCTGAGCCTGCCCCTCGATGAGCCGCCGGATCCGGCCTGGCTGCTGGCCCGCATGTGCCTGGAGCTGTGGCAGCTGCGCTGCTTCGTGCCCGAGGCGGACTGGGCCCTGCTGCTGCGGGAGCGCGCCGAGGTGCTATACCGATGCTGTCACGAGTGGGCCTGGACGGCCCAGGAGGCGTAGCCATGAGGTGCTCCGCGCTGTTGACCCTGCTGACCCTGGCGGTGGCCTGCGCTCCCGAAGAGGGCCTGCTCACGGTGGACCCGCCGCTCATCGAGTGGGGTGAGGTGGACTTCCAGGTCACCACCCCCCTGCACGGCCACGACCAGCGCCAGGTCGACCTCTACAATGACGGGGCCGACGACCTGAACATCTGGCTGCCGAGCTACGACAAAGAGCGCCTCTGCCTCGAGGGCTACGAAGATCAGGACGGCATCATCGAGCTGCCCACCCTGAGCCCTGGCAGCCGCGCGGTCCTGCTGATCGGTGTCTGCGACTACCTGCGAGATGAGACCGGGAGCGAGATCGGTTCACTGGTCCAGGGCCGCATCCACCTGATGAACGACGGCGCCGACCCGGTGGAGATGCTCGAGTACAGCTTCACCCCCATCCGCGACCAGGGCGACTGAGGCCATGATGATCACCGAGCACGAGCTCCGCGCAGAGCTGGTCCGCTTTGGGCGGCTCACCTACGAACGCCGCCTGCTGGTGGCCATGGACGGCAACCTCAGCGCCCGTCTGCCCTCGGGGGATGTGCTGTGCACCCGGGCCGGCTGCCACAAGGGCTTCCTGACGGACGAGGACATCTTGCTGGTGCGGCCCGATGGGTCGGTCAAGCGGGGCGAGGGACGCCCCACCTCCGAGATCTTCATGCACCTGGCCTGCTACCGGGAGCGTCCGGACGTTCAGGCCGTAATCCATGCCCACCCGCCGCTGTGCGTGGCCTTCACCATCGCCTCGGTGAGCATGGATCGCTGTGTGTTGCCCGAGGTGGTGCTCACCCTGGGCACCATCCCCACCGCGCCCTATGTCACCACCGGCACCACCGAGCTGGCCGAGCAGATCGGCAGCTACGTGGGCGACTACGACGCGATCTTGATGGACACCCACGGCGCCCTCACCGTGGGTCGCAGCGTGCTCGAGGCCTTCTGCCGTCTCGAGACCATGGAGCACACCGCGCTGATCCTGCAGAGCGCCCACGGCCTGGGTGGGGTGCGCAACCTCCCCCCCGAGGAAGCCGTGAAGCTCCGCCGCTTGGGGCTGTCCCGCTACGGAGGCCCGCCGGCGGCGGTGGCCCGCAGGGACCTGCCCAGCGCTGATCTGCCCGGTCCGGATGGTCGGCGTCCGCCTCTCCCCGTCGCTCTTGGCGAGCCGGCTCCCCTGCGCATGCTGCGGGTCACCCGGGCGCCCCTGAGCTCTTTGGGTGAAATCCAGTCCCAGCTCGCCGAGAAACGCGAGCAGGCTGCGGCCCCCCGCGATGGCGGGCTCGAGGGCATGGTCGTGGACGAGTTGGTCCGGCTGCTCGACAAGAACGCCTAGTCCAAGACCCGGTCGAAGGCTTCTGCGATCCAGCCCTCGATGCGCCGGCTGTGGGCGTGCAGGCGGCCGGGGAGCAGGCTCAGCACCTCGGCGCCGTTGGCTTGGACCCGGGGCAGCCCAGCGCTTCGGGCGGCTTCGAGCATGATCTGGGCATGGGTGCTCATTCGGCCGTGTACGTGGTCGAGCTCCGCCTGGAGGCGGTGGTAGGGGCAGGTGTGTCCGGCCAGCAGCCGTGCGGGCTCCCTGCCTCGCCAAGCCTCGTCACTGTTCATGTCCAGGGCCGCCATGGCCGGGTCGCTCGGTGTGTCGGCCCACCGGGGTGGGCGTAGGCTCCAGCGATCGGCGGGAGCTTCTCCATCGATGAGGAAGTCGAAGGGCTCCCCGCATCTCAGCACCGGGATGATGGCGCTCGAGAAGGATAGGACTCCCAGGGGCGTCCCAGGGGCCAGCCGCTGCCGCACGGTGGTCAGCACCGAGCGGAAGTCCCGGACGTGCGCGGCGCTGCCGGGGGTCAGGGCGAGCTTGGCGGGGCTGCGGCCGGTGCCGCTGCGGTCGTAGGCCACCACCGCCAGGCCCCGGGCGGTGAGCGCGGCGGGGTCGAGCCCGAAGGGGCGCAGCAGCGAGCGGGTCCCGCCTCGAAGGCCAGCGTGGGCCAGCAGCAGGACCCCACGGGGTTCTGTGGGTCCCAGCCACAGGGCGTGGAGCTGTCGCGGGCCCGAGGTGACCGAGAAGGGGCCGGGCCCCAGGGCTGGGCGCCCCCGGAGCGTGCGGCGGGCCGGCCGGGTGGCCATGCGCACGCGGCGGGCGAGGCGCAGGCCCCGGCGTTCCGGGTTGGCAGGAAGCAGGGGAGGCTCGGCGAAGGTGTCGACCAGCTCGCCGGAGGGAACCACCCGGTGGGCGCGGAGGAATGCCTCGAGGGCATCGAGGGCCTGGGGTCGCGGCTGCAGTGAGCCGGCTGCGCAGAGGTTGTGCTCGTGTAGAGCGAAGGAGAAGTACGGCGACGCGGCGTGAGGCAGGGTGCGGTGGTGGGCGTCGAACAGGCCCTCGAGCAGCCCGAACTGCTCTGGCCCCAGGCGGTGCTCGTGGGCGACCCGTCGGCCGTCCCGCCGCAGCAGGCCCCAGGCGAAGGGGTCGGCGCTGGTCTCGATCATCACCGGGCCCAGCGGCGGCTCGTCCGGTCGGAAGCGGGGGCCAGGCCTCCAGGGGAGGATGCCCCCGTAGGTCCAGGGGCTGTGGGGGGGATGATCGGTGATCCAGGCGAAGCCCAGGCTGGCTGCCTGCTGCCAGATACGGCCCACACGATCACCCGCCTGGACCATCCCAGGAGTGGCGACCCGGTTGGCGACGCCGCAGGCGCTCACCGCGCACTGGGCCTTGCGCAGCCCGCGACCGTGGGCGTGGGTGCCCACCTCGTGGCCCGCCGCCTCGAGCTCTGCCAGCGGGCCCTGGGCGCCGAGGCGGGCAGCCTCTTCGGAAAATCCACGGCGAAAGCGAAAGCTCAGTTGGGCGCCCGCGCCGTTGGCGAGCTCTGCGATGGTGGCCACGAGTCGCCGGGCGTCCTGCCAGTTCGCCCCTGTCTCGAGGGCGAGATCGTCCACATGGATCTCGGCAATGACCGCTGTGTCGGTTCGGCTCATTCGCCAAGCCTATCCGCTGTCATCGGGGATGCCCCTCACAGCGCTCTCAACGTTGAACGCGGGGGTCTCGATGTGATAGTCTCCGGCCGACGTTTCGCCTTTATTTTCCTCGGACCCGCGTGGAGCATCCGTGAACGAGCAGACCACCCAGAAGTTCGCCACCGGTGACGTGATCGCCAAAAAGTACGAGATCCTTCGCTTCCTCGGTGAGGGCCTGTCCGCCTGGACCTACTTGGCCAAGCACATCGCTTCGGGCAAAGAACTCGTTATCCGCTTCCTGCGACCCAACCTTGTTGCCGACCAGAAAGATCGTGAGCGTCTGCGCCAACTCTTCGAGCGGGCTCGCGGCGTTCGCCACGAGATGCTCACCCGCTACGGCGAGCTGGGCGTCCATGGCGATTTCATCTACCACACCGAAGAATACTTCGCGTCCGAGTCCCTCCGGGACATCGTCGACGCCTACGTGGCCGAAGGCAAAGCCTTCTCGTTGCAGGAAGCCTGCCAGCTGGCCATCTCGGTGCTCGAGGCGGTCGAGGTCGCTCACAACGCCGGCATCATCCACCGCAACCTCAAGCCCGAAAACGTGCTGGTTCACACCAAGCGCATCGGCCCGGCCGCCAACGCCAAGGTCATTCGCACGGTCAAGATCACCGGCACCGGCTTGGCCGGGGTCCTCAACCCCTCCCAGGAAGCCGACGCCTTCGTCAACCGCGAAGAGGCCCCCTACCTGGCTCCCGAGCTCACCGGATTCGACGCCGAGTGCGGCCCGCAGGCGGACATCTACTCCACCGGCGTGATGCTCTACGAGCTCATCTGCGGTCAGCGCCCTATGGGCACCTACCTCTCCCCCACCCAGCTACGGGACGATCTGCCCGAGCACGTGGACGACATCGTCGAGATCGGCCTGGCCCACAATCCCGAAGATCGCTACCCCACGGCGCGGGACATGATCAACGATATCCAGCGTTCGTTCTCGCTGGAGATGCAGTCCGGCAAGACCAAGGTCAGCTTCCGCAACATCATGATGGGTCTGGGCGTGGCCATCGTGGTGGCGGTGGGTGCGGGCGCCTGGGTGCTCACCTCCGAGAAGCCTGACCCCGTGGCCGATGCACGCAAGCAGGACGACATGGTCCGTCGTACGGTCCAGACCCAGAACCCGCCTCCCGAAGACGCGCTGATGATCGCCATGGGCAAGAAGCATCCCGAGATGCTCTACGTGCCTGGTGGCACCTTCGTGTCCGGTCGCTATGGCTCCGAAGCCACGGGCGTGGCCACCTCCTCCGAGCCGCTCCGCAAGGTCATCAAGGTTCCGTCGTTCTTCATCGACCGTTACGAGTTCCCCAACAAGCCTGGCGCCAGGCCCGCGGTGCGCGTCACCCTGGACAAGGCCGACGATGCCTGCGGCGCCATCGGCAAGCGCCTGTGCTCCGCCGACGAGTGGGAGAAGTCCTGCAAGGGGCCGGGCAATACGATCTACGCCTACTCCGACGACTTCAACGAGGCCTGCGGCGCCGAGGTGGTCGACGACTACACCCTGGGCGACCGCAAGGACTGTGCGTCGGCCTACGGCGTCTACGACCTCTCCAGTGGCCTGCGCGAGTGGACTTCCACGGAGAATCCCCAGAAGAGCAGCCGCAAGATGGTCAAGGGCGGCCTGCGCTCCAACCCCGTGCGCGGCACTCGCTGCGCCTTCGCGGTGGATGAGAACTCCGGCTTCTCGGAGAGCACCCTGGGCTTCCGCTGTTGCCTGAACGCCGACGGCACCGCCACGACCGCTCCTGAAGAGCCGGCGACGCCCCCCGCCGAAGACCCCGCCGCCAACTAAGGCTCGTCAGCCCTCGCGCTGCTTCCACAGATCCGAGGCCTGCTCGAGCTGCGCGCGCACCAGGCGGTAGACGCCGGCGTCGTGGGTGAGTTCGGTGTGGCCCACGCCCTTGATCTGGACGTTCTTCATGGAGGTGTCCCCAGGGCGCGGCCGGAGGATGGAGAACGGGTAGGGGCTGACCAGGTCGTGCTTGCTGTAGATGCTGGTGAGGGGGATGTCCGGCGGGAAGGCGTCCCGCGACAGGCGCTCGAGGAAGCGGGAACCGGGCATGAGCTCCCAGGGGGTGGCCGACAGCAGGCCGCCCGCCATGAGGTAGACCCCGAGGATGGCCGTGGGTGTGCCGTGGTGGGGCGTTCCCATGGTGGTCAGAGACTTGGCCCGCCGGTGGCCGCCGTACCGCTGGATGTAGTGCCGTGCCACCAGGCCGCCCTGAGAGTGGCCGATGATGTGGAAGCGGTCCAGGTCGTAGCGCTCGCACACCCGCTCGATCTTGTCGGCGATGCGCTCGGCCAGGGCGTCGGTTCGCCGGGTGTTGAAGCGGTAGAACAGGCCGCCCAAGTCGAAGCTGAACACGCCGTAGCCGTCGTAGCGCAGGCGATCCTCCATGACCTCCCAGACCGAGCGGGTCTGGAAGAAGCCATGCAGCAACAACACGGTCTGGTCGTGCTGGGCGAAGTCGCCGCGCCGCACGATGCGGTTGCCCCGCATGTAGACCTTGCGCACGCTGCCCAGGTTGGCGCGGAGCAAGTTGTACAGCCAGGTGGGGGGCGTCCTTGGCAAGGTGGCTCCGGCGTGGTGGTGAGGGCGAGCGTGGCCTCCGAGGATGCTACAATGTCGGCCGTCCTGCGTCCATTCCGGGATCCACCATGAACCTGTACATTCTGCCGTCGTCACTCCTGCTCCTGGCCCTGGGCTGTCAGCCCGAGGTGGATGAGGGCGAGCCGCCCCCCATCCCCAAGGGAGGCGACACGGGCGACACGGCGGCGGACTGCGCGGGCGTCGCGCCGGTCATCACCAGCCTCACGGCCAATGCCGACGGGCTGCACGAGGACGAGCAGGGCCAGAGCTTCCCGGCCATGGTCTTCGAGCTTCAGGCCGACGACGTCGACGGCGACATGAGCTTCGTGAGCTACCGCATGTGGTGGGACGACGTGCTGGACGGCACGGTGGACACCTCGGGCTCGGCCTTCGTCCAGGGCCAGACGGCCATCAGCTCCAGCCGTTGCGATAGCTTCACCCTGGGGCTGAACCTGTCCATCTCGTCCCAGGGCAACCCCGCCCTCAACACCTGGTACGACTTCGCGGTGACCATCGCGGACGAGGCCGACATGTGGTCGGAGCCGGCGTTCTGCCAGGGGGCGATGCCCAACGAGGACGGCTCGGATCCCGACCCGCTGGACTAGCCCATCCGGCTATAGGTCCTGCTCCGTTTTTGTAGGTATGCCATGCTTGCGCAGCAGCGCTGCGAACACGCCTTGCCCCGGTACCTTCTCCCCATCGATCCAGGTGCGGTGGACGCCGCAGGATGGGGAGCCCGACTTGAGCAGGGCCCATGTGGCGTCAGGGGCTCGCTCGAGGCTGGCCTGCGCTCCTTGTCGAAAGGCTGCGCTGCGGTCCACACCATCGCGGTCCACCACCGATGCGTCGCCGGCCCACACCGTGGCGCCTTCTCCCCCGCGCAGCTCGCAGGCCACTCGAGGCGTGCTCAGACCTCCAGCCTGCTCCGGGCAGACCGGCACTACCTCACAGCCCTCCAGCGCCGATTCCACACCGGGGTAGCGCTTGTTCTTCCCGTCGTAGCGGCAGCGTACGCCCATCAGGCAGGCGGACACCAGGACGCGTGGCGGACGGTGGGCCAGGGTTAGGCCCTCACCCGGTCCACCGAGATCACACCCCGGATCTTCTCGAGGTTGCTTATCAGCTTGTTCAGCTCGTTGATGTCGCGGACGGAGATCTCGATCCGGATCTGGCCCTGTTCCCCGTCGATGGGGTCGGCGTTGGCCCGGGTGATGTTGATGCCGGACTTCTCGCAGGTCCCCGAGATGTTGGCCAGCAAGCCCATACGGTTGGCGCAGACGATCTGCAGCTCGCCGGCGTGGCGCGCCTTGACCTCGCGATCCCACTCCACTGGCACCCGGCGCTCTTCTTCGAGGTTGTGCAGCTGGGGGCAGTTGGACAGGTGCACGGTGATGCCGCGGCCTCGGGTGATGTAGCCGGTGACGTGCTCGCCGGGCAGCGGTGTGCAGCAGCCGGCGTAGGTGACCAGCATGTCGCTCTCGCCGGCGATTCGGACCGGGCTCGCCGAGCGGCCGCGGATGCGCTCGAGGAAGGCCGCGATGCCGTTCTTCTCCTGGGTGGCCGGGGTCCAGTCCACTTCGGGAAGCAGCGCCTTGACCACCTTGGCCAGGGGCGCCTGGCCCCGGGCGAGGGCCAGGAAGAGCTGGTCGGTGTCCTTGAAGCCGTGGCTCTTGAGGACGGCCTTGACCTTGCCCTCCTTGGCCAGCTTGGCGATGGTGCGGCCGTTGCGCTTGAGCTCACCCACCAACAGGTTGCGGCCCATCTCGATGCCCTGCTCGCGTTCGTTGTCGCGCAGGGCCTTGCGGATCTTTGCCAGGGATCGGCCGGTCTTGGCGATGTCGAGCCAGTCGCGGCTGGGGGTTTGAGTCTTCTTGGTGATGATCTCGAGGCGCTCGCCGCTCACCAGCTCGTGTCGCAGGGAGACCATGCGCCGGTCCACCTTGGCTCCGGTGCAGGTGTTGCCCAAGTCGGTGTGGATGGAGTAGGCGAAGTCGAGCACTGTGGCGCCAGCGGGGAAGGAGCGCACCTCCATGGCCGGCGTGAACACATAGACCGAGTCGGCGAACAGGCCGGACTTGGCAGTGGCCAGGAACTCGTTGCTGTCCTGGACTTCGTGGGCTGCTTCGAACAGTTCCCGCAGCTTCTCGAGGGTCTCGATGCTCTTGGGGTCGAGATCGAGGTGGCCTTCTTTGTAGCGCCAGTGAGCGGCGATGCCGTTCTCGGCCACCTGGTGCATGTGGTGGGTGCGGATCTGAAGCTCGATGCGCTGGTGCCCGGGACCGATCACGGTGGTGTGCAGCGACTGATACCCATTGACCTTGGGCATCGCGATGTAGTCCTTGATCTTGTCCGGCACCGGCTTGAACTGACCGTGGATGGTGCCCAGCGCGGCGTAGCAGGTCTGGATGTCCGGCACGAGCACCCGGAACGCCAACAGATCGTGCACCTGGTCGAACTCGAGGCGCTGTTCCACCATCTTGCGGTGGATGCTGGGGAGGCTCTTGGCTCGACCGTAGACCTCGCACTCCACACTGCGGTTCTGCAGGCGGTCGGCCAGCAGGTCGGTGGTGCGGCGGATGTATAGTTCGCGCTCTTCGGCGGTGGCCGCCACCTGTTCGGTGAGCTCCTTGTGGACCTCGGGGTGGAGGTAGAGCAGACAGAGATCCAGCAGCTGCTCCTTGATGCGGTGCAGGCCAAGCCGGTTGGCGATGGGCGCGTAGATCTCTTCGGTCTCTTCGGCGATGCGGCGCTGGGCCTCGGGCTTCATGTGCTCGAGGGTGCTCATGTTGTGCACGCGGTCGGCCAGCTTGACGATGACGACGCGCACGTCCTGGGCCATGGCCAGGACCATCTTGCGGAAGTTCTCGGCCTGAGCCTCCGCCTTGCTGCGGAACTGCAGCTTGCCGATCTTGGTCACGCCGCTGACCAGCTCGCCAACCGTAGGGCCGAACAGGTCCTCGAGCTCCTCGCGGGTGGTGAGGCAGTCTTCGATCGTGTCGTGCAGCAACGCCGTGGCGATGGTGTCCACGTCCATCTGTACCTCGGCCAGAATCCCGGCCACGGCGATGGGGTGGATCAGGTAGGGCTCCCCGCTCTTGCGCTTCTGGCCCGCGTGCATCTTGGCGGCGTACATGTACGCCCGCATGATGAGGTCCAGATCCGCGTCGGGGGCGTACTTGCTGACGGAGTCGAGGATGTCGTTGAGCCGGACCGTCATCTCACTACCGTAGCGACCACGGATGTTGGGCCGCGCTCTTAGCGGAACAGCATAGGAGCGCCGTGGCTTCCGATACAAGCACGGTTTGTGGTCTTGCGCACCGTAATCGTTGACAAAGGCGGGGTTTCTTCATCCCGGTTCGTGCTCGATGACGGGGGTCACCGGGTGGGGGCGGTGGTGCCTGCGTCTTCGAAGCGCTTCACCCACCCTTGGCGGCGGCTGCGGCGCAGGAGCTCGGCGACCAGCACGGCCTGGAACTGGTCGATGGCTGCGGGCAGCTCATCATTGACCACCAGGTAGTCGAAGTGACCGCACTCACCAAGCTGCAGGCCGGCCTCACGCACCCGGCGTTGGATGACCGGCTCGGGGTCCGTGGCCCTGGCCCGCAGGCGCTCATCGAGCACGGCCACACTGGGAGGCAGCACGAAGATGGACACGGCGCCGGGCCAGGAGGCTCGCACCTGGGCTGCGCCCTGGGTGTCGATGTCCAACACGATGCTGGTGCCGCCGGCTACGGCCTGCTCTACGGGCTCGCGCAGGGTGCCGTAGCCGTTGCCGTAGACGGTGGCGTGCTCGAGGAACGCGCCCTGCTGCCTCAGCTCGGTGTAGCGTGTGCCGTCCAGGAAGTGGTAGTCCGTGCCGTCGCGCTCGCCCTTGCGTGGGGGACGGGTGGTGGCGGAGACCGAAAAGGTGATGTGGGGGATGTGCCCGAGGGCCGCGTGGACCAGGGTGGTCTTGCCCGTGCCGGACGAGCCGGTGACCACGAAGAGAACGCCCTTGTCGGGCTTCTCCCAGCGGCTGAGGTCGAGGGTCATGGGACCTCCAGGTCAGGTCGAAGATTCGGGACGCCCTCCTAGCATCTTTTTCGTTTTGGGACATGCCTGCCGCTAGTGCTGGGGCGTGTTGTTCGCCTCGACCCGCTGCAGCAGCTCGAAGGCCGGCTCGGCGAGGGCCTGGTAGCCCCGCTCGTTGAAGTGCTTCCAGTCGTTGGGGCCGTGTAGCATCTCCCTGGCCGAGGCTTGGCGGATCGCAGGTCGGCCATCCTCGAACTCCGCCCCTGCGGCTAGGGTGATCTCCTGGATGCGCTTGGCGATGTCGTCGCTTCGCGGGCCCAGGGAGGCCGTGTCGATGATGGTGGAGCGGTCGTCGCTGTAGAATGCCTCGATGGAGACCGAGGTCGAGGCGATGTCGTAGCTGGTGAGCGGGGAGGGCAGGTAGAGCACGCCGAAGTTCGCCTCGGGCTGGGAGTCCATGGCCAGCGTGAGGGACTGTTCGAAGACCCTGAGCGCGGTCTCGACCTCGTAGGGTAGCGCAAACATGGAGGGGTGCTCGAGGAAATAGGGGACCGTGTGGGGTTCGCCGCCGATGGTCAGGACAAGGTGACGATCGACCGGCAGGCGCTGGGACATCCGATCCTTCGCGGTCTCTTGGCTCTGACCATGGTTGAGGGTGCTGAACGTCGACTCACCGCTGATCATCGCGGAGCCCATGCGTCGTAGGGTCTGGAAGAACAGCAACCTGTCTCCGAAGCCGAGCTCTGACGCGGCTTGATGGATCGGGTTGCGACCGATGAACTCTCTGCGAACGAACTCGGCGAAGTACGCTCGCTCGTGAAACCTGGATCGGTCGTAGTCGCGCTCCACGTAGTGGTGCTGCAGATCGTTCAGGTTGTTGTCCAGGTCGTTGCCCTCGTAGAAGAGCAAGAGCACGGTGGTGGGGGGCTGCATGCGCCCCCGAGAGAGCGCTTGGCCGTAGGCGATCTGGGCCGCGGGATCGGCGATGAGCCCGTCGATGCTGCCGGCGCCTGGGATCGCGAGGGACACCACGTCCCGGCCGCTGCGCTCGTGCAACAGATTGGCCAGGCTGGGGCAGTCTCCGGTGGCGGGGGAGCCACCGCCCAGGCAGTCCCCTAGTCCCACAGCGTAGGAATCGCCCTGCAGGGCGACGTAGTCCCGTGGAAACAGGCCCTGCTTGGAGGTCTGGGGAAGGAACAGTGTGACGTCGCCGACCACCCCGTACACCGGCAGCGACAGGTGCATGAGCAGGCGGGGGAACACAAACCACTCCACCACCGCGTAGCTGGCGAGCAGCGACGCCACCGCCAGGGTCACACGGGCCAGAGTCTTGCGCATGGTGGGGTCCAGGAGAACCAGACCTGGGTACTATTCTACATTCGCCGCTTGTTCGCGGAGTTTTTCGAGGGCGGACTTCATCTGCACCACGGTGCGACTGGCGTGCTCGCCGATGGCCTTGGAGCCCACGGTGTTGACCTCCCGGTGCATCTCCTGGATCAAGAACTCCATCTTGCGACCCACCGGTTCGGTGTCGGCCAGCAGGTCACGGAATTGATCACCGTGGCTGGCGAGCCTGGCCAGTTCTTCGTTGATGTCGGCCTTGTCGGCCAGGATGGCGGCTTCCTGGGCCAGGCGGCTGGAGTCGACCTTGTCTTTCAGCAGCGTCTGCAGGCGCTCTTCGAGGCGGCGGTGGAGGTGGGCGGTGATGCCGGCGGTCAGGTCCCTCATGGTGTCGAGGTGACGCATGAGCTCGCCGAGGTGCTGCTGCAGGTCGCGCTTGAGCGCTCGACCCTCGCGACCCCGCATGGTGGCCAAGTGCTCGGCGGCGCCCAGCAGGGCGGGCTCCACCAGTTCCCACTCGTGGGAGACGTCGTGCTCGGTTTCGGTGATGTTGAGCACGCCGGGCTGGGCCAGCACGTGGTTGAGGGTGATCAGGGACTCGTCCACCTGCAGGTGGCGGGCCACTTCGCGCATGGCCTGCCAGGTGGCCTCGGCCAAGCGCAGGTCGGGGCGCACGGTGTTGGGGCCCTCGGGGCCTACCCGGCGGATGGTGCAGTCGATGCGTCCGCGCTCGAAGTTGCTGCGCAACACATTGACCACGCGGGGCTCGAGGGGGTTGTACTCGCGGGGGATGCGGGTGTTGAGGTCGCGGAAGCGATGGTTGACGGAGCGAAGCTCCACCACCACGGTGACCACACCGTTGGTCGCTTCGCCGCGACCGAAGGCTGTCATGGAGTTCATGGGATGGTGATCTCGTAGTCTGCGTCGAGGAAGGTGTTGGGCCAGGGGCCACTGTAGCTGGCGTCATAGCAGGGATCGGAGTCGCATGACGCCCCGCAGATGGCCTCGTTCAGGGGAAGGAACATGCCGGTGCCGAAGTGCAGGTACAGCGTGTCCAGCTGCTTGCGGCATTCGTTGATGTCCCACGCGATGATGTGGATGATGCTGCCCACGTCGGCGTCGAACTCTACCGGCGGGTGGTTGTCTTGGGTGTGGTTGTTGTCTGCGAAGATGGTGACCCCATCGACGCTGATCTCCACGTCGTCGTCGGCCGTCCAGTAGTGGTAGACGGTGCCGCCGCCGCTGAGGGTGTAGCGGACGGGCTCTTCGGCGTTCCAGACCGTGACGGCCACCGAGTCGGAGCCGGTGTCGAGCTGGGTGTCCATGGCCACCAGCATGATGTTGATCTCGCCCTGGGGGATCTGATCGGTGCTGAGGGTGACGCTGCCGTCGGCGTCGGGGGTGGAGTTGTCCAGGAAGGTGGTGTTGGCGTACCAGGCGCAGGTGAGGTTCTCGGGGCTGTCCTCGAGGTCGTAGACGTAGCCGGACAGCTGGGTGGACTCTCCCAGCACCAGGTAGTTGCCGTAGTCGGGGTCGGTGATCTCCACCTCGGGCGGAGAGTTCTCGTCGGGGTTGTACTCGGCGTTGCCCAGCAGACGCACCGCCGCGGTGGGCTCGTTGGGGTCATTGGACTGGATGAGCAGGTCGGTGTCGTGTTCGGCGGTGGCCGTGGGGGTGTAGGTGACGTCGATCTCGAAGGAGAAGCCCGCGTCGAGCCCGTAGGGGAGCTCGGAGCACTCGCTGGGCAGGGCGTAGCTGAACACCCCCAGATCGTCCTCGAAGAAGATGTCACTGATCCAGGTGGTACCCGTGCCCTCGGCGGCGACCTCGACGGTCAGTGTCTTGGTGTCGGGGGGCTGCACTTCACCGAACCAGAGGGTCTCGGGGTCGACGTCGATGTCGGGCTCGATGCCGAAGCCCACCAGGTCGACCTCGGTGAGGTAGTTGTCTGGATCGTCGGTGTTCAGCCGGACGCGGCCGAAGTCCTGGCCCACCATGTCGGGGGTGTAGATCGCCGCTAGGGTGATGGACTCGTGGGGACCTACGCTGTCGGCGCTGAGCTCCACCAGCTCGAAGTCGGCGCTGGTGGTGCCGTCGAGCTCGCAGTTCTCGATGTGGAGCACGCCGCGGCCTGTGTTCTCGAGGCTGATGCCGATCTCGGCCTGCTTGCCCACGACCACCTCACCGAAGTCGATGGTTGTGGTGGAGAGCAGGATCTCCGGCGGGAGCTCTTGGCTGGTGTAGTCCGTGGTGCAGCCAACCGCTAGCACGGCGATGAGTGAGAGCCTCATGGGAGCCTCGCTGGGGGCCAGCACACCCGCAATGGTGCCCAGGCCCAGATTGGTCTGGTACCAGCGCTGGTAGGGGTTGGAGTACTGGGCATAGGTATCGCCATCTGGGATGTCGGCGTCGTGGAGCACCACGCCCTCGAAGCGGCGGCCTCTACTGTAGGCGAAGACACTCCCACCCGCCAGGAACGCCGAAGCGCCCAGGGTGGGCAGGGCAAGGTGGGCTCCCGCTTCAGGGCCCTGTTGCGCAGGCGAGGCCCGTGCCGCCATCTTCGCAGACCCAGCCGCCTCTTTGATGGACCTGGAGCTCGACGCTCTGCCGGCTGCCGTCGATCATCGCGCTGGCCTTGCAGGCCCCGGGCTCGATGTCCCAAACATAGCAGCTGGGATCGCAGTCCACCGCCGGCGCGTGCGCACAGTGAACGGTGGGTGAGATGCCGCTGCGAAAGACGAACTTGACCTTGTCGATGCGGTCTCTGGAGCCCGCATGGACGCTCGCGCTGGTGGAGGCGACGGCGAAGGTGGGGTCATGGCCCGCGCTGACTGTGGGGTGCTGGGCGTCGCCCGTGGCGGACGGCACGCTGCCCACCAGGTGACGGTAGAGCTCACCGCTGGTGACCACGCCGTCGGCGGAGCTGTCGGCTCGGCCCGAGATGGCGCCGGCGAACGCCTGGGCCAGCGCGCCGGGGTGAGCGGGCTCACGGGGCCCCGAGGCGGAGACCACCATGGAGGGGCGGTCGAACGCCGGCCACTGATCGGGGGAGGGGCCCATCAGGGCCACGCCCTCGAGGGTGCCGGTGTGGGAGGCGTCGGTGACCACCAGCAGCGAGCCCGCCTGGACGCCGGCTTGCAATGCCGCCGCCAGATCGGCCAGGGGCCACGAGCTCTGCTCGACGATGACGGGATCGAAGTCGTAGGTGAGCAGCCGGGGCTCGGCGAAGTCACCGCCGATGCCATGGCCCACGAAGTAGAGCAGGAAGAGATCGTCCGGTCCCAGCCCCAGGCCATCGTTCAGCAGCGACTCGATGGCCGAGCGGGTGGCGGAGGCGTCGGTGAGCAGGCGAACGTGCTCGAAGCCACCGCGGTCCTCGAGGGCTTCGGCCACCCGCATGGCGTCATCGCGGGCGCCCTGGACGCGGTACTCCTGCCCGAGGTGGGCGTAGGCTTCGATGCCCACGACCACGGCGGCTCGGCGGGGCGGCTGGGCCACCGCACTGCTCGCAACGGCGAGCGCCAGGCAGGAGACGGCGGAGATCATGGGGTGGCGGGTTCCGGGTCGGCGGCGGGGTGGTCGTCGCCCGGGGTGGGCTTGTATTCCAGGGTGCTCTCGCCGGCTTCGGGGGGCAGGGTGCCTGTGGTGGCGGCCTGGTGGGCTTCGACCAGGTACTCGAGGACCTCGGTCATCTCTGCGTCGAGGGACAGGGCCTGGGCCTTGGTGATGAGCTTGGCTTCACTCTCGAGGGCGGCCTGCTGGGTGTTCTCGGTGCCGTCGGGGCGGGAGGCCTGGCGCAGGTCGCGGGACATCTCGCGCATCTCTGTGGCGATGGCTTCCTGGCCTGCGGGGCCGATGGTGTTGGCCATGACCAGCCAGCGCTTGGCCACGGCCTGGGTGTGCTGGTAGAACGGCGTGGCCTTGCGCGCCTCGTTGCGGGCCTTGGAGGCCTCCTTTGCGTTGGGGGCGGGCTTGTCACTGACGTCGTTCATGCCGCGCTTCTTGCGCTTGGGCTTGTCGTCGTCGTCGTCCGCGGTGGGCGTGGGCGAGTGGTCGCGGCCCACGGCCACGTCGGCGTCGACCTTGTCCCGTGCGGGGAACAGGAGGATGGCGGCGCAGATGCCTGCGATGGCGGCCAATGCAATGAGAATCTTGCGGTCCATGAATACTCCCTCGGGTCGCCTGGAAGCCGGCGGGGGTGGAAGAACCCGCCCACTAACCGAACCTATCCGAGCTTCACCCCCAAAGTCACGCGACACCCCCCATCGCGATAGGTGCGGAGGCGCCCATGTTTGCAGGGAGCTGCCTATGACACGCATCGTGGCCCTCGCCCTGTCCCTGGTTCTGGTCGGCTGCGAGTCCGACGACCCGGGGCTGCCCACCGGCGGCGACGACACCGAAGCCACCGGCGATCTCCCCGACTGCCCTGGCTCCTGGGCCGAGCACGACGACGGTGTCCAGCTCCAGCCCGGCGCCTGCTTGGCCTGGAGCCCGCGGGCCGATGCCAGCATGGACTGGTACGCGGCGGTCAGCCCCGAAGAAGCCGTGGCCGGGGGTTGTGGCGCCAACTGCTCCGACGAGCCCGGCTATTGCGCCGAGCTGGGTGAGCTGGGTGGCATCGTCAGCTGGCGCCTGCCCGCTCGCAGCGAGCTCGAAGCCGCGGGCCAGGGTTCACCCCCGCTGGAACCCCTCGACGAAGCGTTGTGGTCTCGGGACAGCAGCGCCGCCGTAGAGTCCATGGCGCATCAGGTTGAGCTCTCTACGCCCGAGCTCGAGTACCTGGTGGGCAAGGACCAGGACGGCTGGGTGCGCTGCGTGGCTGACCTGTAGGCGGAATACGGAGGGCTATGCCGAGCGAGCTTCGCGGAAGATGCGTTCGACCTCGGGATGGAGCTGGTACAGTGTGATCACCTGGCCGAAGGTGTTCTTCCACTGGCGCACGCGCTCGCGGGAGACCCCGAACTCATTGGCGATGGTCTGGCCGCTCTCGCCCGCCTCGAGGGCCTGGATCAGGCGCCTGAACCGGGTGCGACCGTAGGACTTGATGAAGTTTCGGGCGACTCGTTCTCGACTCTTTGACGATACGACTGCCATGGCCAGCTCCCTGCACCGTTCTGCGGTGGCCGTGTGAGATCCCTTTCTCCTTCGGGATAGGCCAACGAGCATACCAGCATCCGTTGACGTGTCAACCAGCGCTGGCGGCGACCCTGGCCATAGACCGCCTGGAGGCGGACAACCCTGGCGTTCGCCGGTCGTGGGGGCGTGGCGGTGAGGCGTGGCGCGTTCAGGCGGCGTCATGGCTGGGTTCCACGCGCCGAACCCGCCACAGCTCGACGGTCACCTGGGCCTCGAGCAGCAGGTGGAACCAGGCAGCCTGAGCGTCGCGCACCTGGTCGCCAGGGCCCTTGACCTCGGCTAGCAACAGACCTGGAGGCAGGACGCCCGCGGCGGGACCGGGCGCTGGGGTCCGGGGGCCGGGCAGGATGACCAGGTCGGGTAGGCCCCGTGACGCTTGCCAGCCTTCTTCGGCGAGCCGCCGCAGGATGCGCGCCAGCGCTGCGCCTCCCAGGGCCGAGGCGATGGCCTCGAGCTCTTTGGCGCTGGCGGCCTGCCAGCGGGCGCCGGCCAGGGCTTGGCCCGCCAGGGCCTGGTGGCGTTGTCGAACCAGGCTGGGCCCGGCGCCATCACGGATGTCGGTCAGGAGGCGCTCGAGGGGAGCGCGCCGTTGCTCGGCGAAGGCCGGCCGGCCGATGTCCAGGGGGCCGGAGAGCCAGGCCACCGGCAGCATGCCGGGGATGGGTAGGAAGTACAGCTCGTGCAGCAGCAGCGCGAAGAGTGTGGTCCAGGGGGCGGACTCACCATGCAGCACCCGACGGTCGGGGATGGAGGCCACGATGGCTTGCTCGACGGGAAGATCGGCGGGGAGGTCCCCAACCTGCACCCGGTACAGCGGCCGGTGGCTTCGGGTAGGGGCCCCGGTGAGCTCGAGCTCCCGTCGGGGGGGCTGGGCCAGGGCGGGGTGCTGCCAGGGCTGACGGAGCTTGCGGGCCAGACGCCGGCCGGTGCGGGCCAGGGCCACTGTGGCGGCGGGGTCGACCCGGGGCATCCAGGCCTGGATGAGGGCCAGGGCCTGGGTGGGGCCGTGGGCGGCTGCGGTGGCCAGCGCGGCTCTGGGGGCCAGGGCTCCAGGTTCGACGGTGCCGTCGGCCAGCAGGTGCAGGTACAGCTCGGCGGCCTGGGCGGCGGCGCCAGCGCGCTCGAGCTCGCGGGCCGCCAGGCTGACGATGACCGCGGCCACCCGGCGGGTGGAGAAGTGACGCTGACCGGGCGTGGGGGCGGGGCTGTCGGCCAGCCAGCCCAGGGCGGGTGCCAGGAACGGCAGGGCGGGCTCGCCTTCGCGGCAGAGGTCGAGCACAGCCCGGGCTTGTTCGAACTGCAGCATGGCGGCGCGGGAAGGAAAGGGGCTGGCGCTGGGGGTGGGGGCGTAGCTGGGCTTGGGCATTACCCCCAGGGCATCCAGCACCACCACGCGGTAGTCGGCCCGGGGGTGACGCAGGAACAGCCGCTGCAGGCGCTGAAACAGCAGGCGGTGCCGTACGCGGTGGGCGGGCAGGCGGAGCCGATGGGCGTGGGGCTCGAGGCGCTCGAGCAGGGCTGCACGACGGCCGCGATGGTCGAGCAACAGCGCCCGGCACGCCGCGGAGAGCTCGGGTACCCGGTGCAGAGGCAGGAGATCCTCGGGAGCCACGGCGCTGTCGATGAGCTCGGCGGCCTCGAGGGTGGAAAGGCAGGCGCGCTCTTCGTCGCTCAGGGCGTCGTCGCGGAAACTGTCGCGCACTCGATGCAGCAGCCGGGCGTACAGATGGCCGGTGATGGGGGGGAGCTCGAGGTAGCGCTGCGCCGCCGTGCGCTCGTCGGGGGTGAGCAGCTGGCCGTGCTCGGCGAGGGAGGCCTGGATGATGCGGTGGAGGACAGGGCCGGTGGCGTTGGGGTCGGAGAGGGGCATTCCTCAGCTGTAGCGTGCGGGGGCGGCGGATTCTGTCCAGGTCCCTTCCGATCTTGATAGGCCCTGCGCTTCGTCGAAGGAGTCGCCCCATGCCCACCGAGCCCTGCTCCGTCCCTCACCGCAGCACCCGCATCGTGGCCACCATCGGCCCTGCCTCGCGGTCTCCCGACACCCTGACCGCGCTGCTGGAGGCGGGGGTGAACGTGTGTCGGGTCAACTGCAGCCACGGGAATCCCGACAGCATTCGCGCCGATGTGGACGCCATCCGTGCCGCCGCGGCTCGCGTGGGTCGTCGGGTGGGGGTGCTGCTGGATCTGCAGGGCCCCAAGATCCGCACGGGGCCGGCGCGGGAGCCCATCCAGATCGCCGCGGGCGACACCCTCGAGCTCGTGATGGACCCGGATCTCGAGGCCAGCCCTGGCCGGGTCGGCTGCACCTGGCCCACACTGCTGGACGACCTCGAGCTGGGCTCGAGGGTGTTGTTCGCTGACGGCACCCTCGAGGCGGTGGTCGAGGGTCTACAGCCCCATGCGAGCCCTCCCAGCGCGCTGCTGCGCATGGTCTACGGGGGTAGCCTGGGCGCTCACAAGGGCATCAACCTGCCGGATCTGGCGCTGACCGCTCCCTGCCTCACCCCCAAGGATCTGGTGGATCTGGCCGCGGGGGTGGATGTGGGCGTGGACTACGTGGCCCTGTCTTTCGTGCGCAGCGCCCAGGACATCGACCAGCTCCGGGTGGAGCTCACCCGGCTGGGGCGGCCGGACATGCCCGTGTGCGCCAAGATCGAGAAGCCTCAGGCTCTCGAGCAGCTGGACGCCATCCTTGGCCGGGTCGAGGCGGTCATGGTCGCTCGGGGTGATCTGGGCGTGGAGATCGCCCTCGAGCGGGTGCCCATGGAGCAAAAGCGCATCATCGCGGCTGCCAATCGCGCCGGGGTGTTGGTGATCACCGCCACCCAGATGCTCGAGAGCATGATGTCCGCCCCCAGGCCCACCCGAGCCGAGGCTACCGACGTGGCCAATGCCATCCTGGACGGTACCGACGCTGTGATGCTCAGCGGCGAGACCGCTGCGGGTGCCTGGCCGCTGCGGGCGGTGCAGGCCATGGACCGCCTGGCCCGGGCCGCAGAAGCGAGCCCCTACCTGATTCGCCCCGCCCTCGAGGAACTGCCCAGCGTCCCCGGGGTGGGCTCCACCGTGGCCCGGGCAGCCTGCTACGCCGTGCGTGAGCAGCCCCGGCCCCTGGTGGTGTTCACCTGGTCGGGCTTCTCCGCCATCGTGGCCAGCAAGTCCCGCCCCCCCTGCAGGCTGTTCGCCCTCACCCCCTGCGAGTCCACCGCCGACAAGCTCGCCCTGGCCTGGGGGGTCACCCCGCTGCTGATCCCCGAGGTGCGCGAAGGTACCTCCCTCATGATCGCGGCGGGGGAGAAGGCGCTGCTGGAGGCGGGCTTGCTCTCGCCGGGTGATGAGGTGGTCATCATGGCAGGCCGCACCCACACCCGCGGTTCCAGCAACATGCTGACGGTGGAGACCCTCGAGGGCTGATCGTCAGGGCCTGAGAAGCAGCAGCTCCACTGGCGTGCCCGCCGCCAGCCTGGCCGTTCCCTGGGGGACCGCGAAGAACCCGTCGGCGGCGCCCTGGGCCAGCAGGTGTGCGGTGCCGTGGCTGTGGACCTGCTCGGCGCGTCCGCCCGCGTCCAGTCGCGCGGGCACGAAGCCCAGGCGGTCGGTCTTTCGACGCTCGAAGTCTGCAGCCAGGGGGATCGTCAGGCGGCGCAGGGGCGAGGGGGTGCCTTGCAGTGCGGCGGCGGCACGCAGCACGAACAGGTGGAACATCAGGTAGACCGGCACCGGGTTGCCGGGCAGGCCGAAGACCATGCCGGCGGGGCCGTGGGCGAAGGTCATGGGGCGGCCGGGCTGGACCGCCAGCCGGTGGAACGCCAGCTCGAGGCCGCAGGCCCGCAGGGCGCCCTGGACGTGGTCAAACATCCCGGCGGAGACGCCGCCGCTGAGGGCCACGAGATCGGCCTGTTCGAGGGCGGCGGCGATGGTGCTGCGGGTGGCCTCGGCGCTGTCGGCCGCGTGGGCGCGCAGGTGGAGCTCCAAGCCCCAGGTCTGGGCCAGGGCCGCCAGCATGGGGCCGTTGGCGTCCAGGATGCGGCCGGGGCCGAGCTTGTCGGGGTGGTCCACAACCTCGTCGCCGGTGGAGATCACGGCCAGGCGCACCCGGCGGGCCACCTGAACTTCGGTGAGCCCGCAGGCTGCCAGGTTGGCGAGGTCCACTGCGGCCAGGCGCTGGCCCGGGGGCAGCAGGGGCTGGCCCTGTTGGGTGTCCTCGCCCCGGGGGCAGATATTGGGTCGTCCGGTGCTGCGGGTGAGCCTCACCCAGCCGTCGTGCAGCTCTGTGTGTTCCTGCATCACCACGCGGTCGGCCTCGGCGGGGACCGGGGCGCCGGTCATGATGCGCACGGCCTGCCCCGGCTCGAGGGCGTCACAGGCGACGGACCCGGCGGCCACTGTCTCGGTGACCTGGTAGAAGGGGCCGGACAGGCCTGGGAAGGCCGGGCAGAGCGGCAGGCCTGGATCGCCAGCGCGTAGGGCGAAGCCGTCCATGGCGGACTTGTCGAAGGGCGGCTGGTCCAGCTGGGCGGTGGGCGCTTCGGCCAGCACGCGGCCCAGGGCCTGGTCGATGGCCACCGTCTCGCTGGGCCACGGGGCGCCACGGCTGCGGACGGCGGCGTCCACCAGGGTGAGTGCCTGATGGAGGGGGAGCATGGCGTCGATGCTCACGTTGGGTCTCCGATGGCGAGCAATGCGTCCAGGCGCTGCTGTGCGAAGGCCGCGACGTCTTCGTCGAGGGTGCGGAAGCAGTGCATCAGGTGCAGTCCCAGGGCGGTCAAAGAAGTGCCCCCGCCCCCCGCGCCCCCGGGCCGGGAGACGATGAGGGGGGCTCCCAGGTGCTTTTCGGCGGTGCGGATCATGTCCCAGGCGTGGCGGTAGCTGATGCCGGTGGCCTGGGAAGCTTTGCGCAGCGTGGCGTGGGCGTCGACCTGGTGCAGCAGCTGCGCCAGGCCTTTGCCCATGCCGTGCCCATCGGGAAGGTGCAGCCAGAGCTTGGTGCCCACGTCCAAGGCGGGACAGGGCAGTCGCCGGACCTGATCCAGCAGCAGGGTCAGGATGGCGCTCCGGGTGGGCTCCGGTTCGACGACCTTCGCGATCTTTTTGCGCCAGGCCGCCACGGGCTGATCCTGGTCGAGCACGATGTGGGCGGCCTCGCGCAGGGCGTCGGCGTCCTCGCGGCGGGGCAGGCCCTGGGGTTCGCCTTCCACGAAGATCACCACATCACCGCGACCGGCCAGGGCCAGGGTGTTGCTCTCCACTACGATGTGGGGGCGTCTCGAGGACTCGATGAGAAAGTGGTCCACCTGATGGAGCTCGTGCAGCAAGCGGGCGGGCTTGTCAGGCTGGGCGTCGCCGTGGCCGTGTTTGGCGTAGACGGCGTCGGGCAGTCGCTCGCACAAGCCTCGGGCGATCCAGGTCTTTCCCACGCCCCGGCCGGCGCCGCAGACCACCCAGAGGCAGGCCATCTAGAAGCAGCCCAGAGAGCAGGCGCCCACCTTGATCTCCAGCTCGTCCAGCAGGGCGCCCAGGCCGATGGCGGGGATGCCCAGCCGCTCGGCCATGCCCAAGGCCACGGCGCAGCGGATGCGACCACCGGCCACCAGCAGGTCCGCCTCGGCGTCGTGGCTGCGATCGCCTTGCTCGACGCGCGCGTAGGTCAGATTGTCACTGGGGATGTCGGTCACCACCCGCAGGGGGAGGGCTTGGGCGGCCACGAAGGCCTCCATGGTGGCGAGGCGGTCCTGGGAAACAACCAGCGTGCCCTTCATGTCGACTCCTGCGGATGTGTGTGGGGAGGGGCTGCTGTATATCGCTCCCGGCCCGCGGCCGACGAATCCGGGGTATGCTCGGCCGCCCCCGCTACGGATTCGGTGAATCATGGCCCGCAGTCGACGCCGCTTTGTGCCTCCCTTCGATCTGCAGGTCGAGCGCCTGGAGCCCAAGGGCATGGGCGCTGGTGAACACGAGGGCCACCCTGTGCTGGTCCGTGGTGCCGCCCCTGGCAGTGTGGTGCACGTGCGACCCTTCCGCCGCAAGCAGGGCACCATCCATGCCCGGCGCGTGGCCCTCGTCCAGCCTGCCCCGGACGCGGTGGAGCCCCGCTGTGCGGTCTTCGGCCAGTGTGGCGGCTGCGTGCTGCAGGAGGCCTCCCTCGAGGCCCAGCGCAGTGCCAAGGCGGACATGGTCCTGCGCAGCGTGGGGGATCTCGAGGGCGTCACCGTGCACGAGGCCATCGGTCGGGATGCCGCCTACGGCTACCGCAACCGGGTGGAGCTGACCTACGGTAACAAGCGCTACCTCGCCGAGAGTGAGCTGAACACCGACGTGTCCAACGAAGGCCGCTTCCTGGGGTTCCACGCTCCCGGGCGCTTTGATCGCATTGTGAATGTGCAGCGCTGTGAGCTGGTGAGCGAGGGCATGAACGCCCTCATCACCGCGGCTCAGGTACAGCTGCAGGCCTCGGCCTTCGAGTGCTGGGATACCCATGAACAGAAGGGCTTCTGGCGTCACCTGATGCTTCGGGAGGGACAGGACGGCGATCGCCTGGTGGTGGTCTTCACCGGCCCGCCCGAAGCCGAGGACGAGGCCGTGGCTACGGCGGAGCTCGAGGCCTTGGCCGCTGCGCTGCCCGATGTGGGTGGTGTGGTCTGGTTCGTCAACGACCGTGTGACCGACGCTACGGTGGGCGAGCAGCGGGCGGTGCTCCGGGGCCGCAACTGGTTGCAGGAGCGGCTGGGCACCCTGCGCTTCGCCTTGGCTCCCCAGGCCTTCTTCCAGACCAACTCATCGGGCGCCGAGCTGCTCTACGACACCGTGGCCGAAGCGGCGGGCAGCGGCGAGCGGCTGCTGGACCTGTACTGTGGTTCCGGCAGCATCGCCCTGTGGCTGGCGGACGCCTTCACCGAGGTGGTGGGGGTGGAGCTGAACGCTGCTTCGGTGCTGGATGCTCGGGAGAACGCCACCCAGAACGAGGTCACCAACGCCCGCTTCATCCAGGGTGAGGTGAGGAAGGTCGCCTTGGAGCTCCAGGGTGACGTGGTGGTGGTGGACCCCCCGCGGGCGGGTCTGCACGGCAAGGCTTCGGCGTGGCTGGCCAAGCTCCCCGCAGAGTGCCTGGTCTACGTGGCCTGCCACCCCCCCAGCCTGGGTCGGGACCGGGAGATCCTCGAGGCGGGCGGCTGGAAGCTCGACGCCCTGTGGACGGTGGACATGTTCCCCCAGACCGGCCACGTCGAGGCGGTAGCGCGCTTCGTGCGCAGCTAGTTCACCAGGCGGCCCACGCTGTCCCAGTGCACCACGCGGTCGCCGAGATCGCGCTCGATGGCGCCTTCGGTCGGGGCCTCGGCCACCATGGCGGCCTGCAGGGTCTGAGTGAGCTGGCCGGCTCCGTCGCTGTGGTCCCTTACCACCAGCACGAGGTTGCCGTCGCGCATGATGATCATGCCCTCGGTGTCGCCCACGGCCTCGATGTCGCGACCGGGGCTGTGGGTCCAGTCGAGGGGGGGCAGCGAGCGGGTGGAGGCGCTGAGCTTCTCGAAGGAGTAGCCGGTCTTGGCCTGGCGGTCGTCGGGGAAGACGATCAGCTTGACGAAGCCACCTTCGGGCAGGGGGGCCTTCCACGCGGAGCGGTGCACGTCCAGCCGGGGCTCGCCCAGGCCCAGCGCGGGCAGGGTGGCCAGGGGGATGCCGGCCCATGGGACCAGGCCCACCACCGGCGGCGGGGCCACTGGAGCCTGGGCATGGCTGTGGGGGCAGTCGGGACCGTGGTTGTGGTCGGGGCCGGCCCAGGAGGCCGTGGTCAACAGAGCAGCCAGGAGGATGGTGGTCATTGCAGCAGGGTCTCCCCTTCGTAGTTGATGGTGGCGCGGCCGCGCATCACCAGGCGTTCGAGGTACTCGTCAGCGTCGATCTGCTCGACCATGAGCATGTCACTGGGAGGGTTCGAGGGGTCGGCGTCGCCGTCCAGGGCCAGGGTGGCGTCCCAGATGGTGGCGCCGCCGTCGTTGGTGGTGACCGCGTGGTAGCTGAACGAGCAGCCCCAGCTGCCGAAGGGGCAGTGGGTGAATTCGTCGCCGCCGATGGCCTTGATGTAGTTGAGGTCGAAGTTCTGCAGCACGATGCTGTAGACCAGCGGTGCGCCCAGCATGTTGGCCCAGGCAGCCAGGATGGACGCGCAGTCGGAGCAGTTGACGGTGCGGCCGGCGTTGGGCCGCAGGAAGCCGCTCAGGTCGAGCACCGCCGGGGCCCAGCCGCTCTGGTAGTAGGTGAAGTACGATGCGCCGTAGCGGGTGTCGTAAGCCAGGCCGAGGTCGTTGTAGATCCACTCCACCAGGGCGTCGATGACGGCTTCTTCGGTGGGCTCCACACCGTCGATGGCGCGCAAGGCAGGGTCGATGGCCGCCACCCAGGCGTTGTAGACATAGTCGGGCCGGGTGAAGGTGGGCTGGTCCAGCAGCAGGTACCAGCGCACCGGCAGGGTCTGCTCACCGATGTCCCAGGCGCCTCCCTGGCCGTCGTCGTAGACGAAGCGCAGGGTGAGCTGTTCGTCCATCACGCCAGGGCCAGCGCCCAGGGCCTCGTTGGCCTGCAGCACCACCGGCACGGACGGGTCCAGGCTGTCGGCGCCGCTGATGGCGGTCCACCCGTCGACCTCGAGCCGCACACCGACACCCGGCAGTCCGGAGCTGCCCAGCACGGTGGTGTCGCCGAGCTCGAAGGTGAGGATGGGGAGAGAGTCGTAGCTGAACGCCACCGGCAGCGAGCCCTCGATGGGCAGGAACTCGAGCTCGTCCCCCGGCGCTTCTAGCTGGATGGCGGCGCCGTTGGGGTCTTCGAGGGCATCGGCCTGAGCGAAGGGTAGCTCCGGGCCCTGGACCTGCCGGCTGCCGTGCCAGTACAGGGGCACGTGGGTGGCGCTGGTGCCTTCGTCGCCTTCGGCCCAGGCGCCCACGACCCCGCAGCGGACCACCTGCAGCGGCGCTTGGTCCTCGACCTGTAGGCTGCCCACGGCTGCGCTGAGGTGCACGGTGTAGGCTCCCGCAGGCGCCCACTCGCCCTGATCGTCTTTGCCGTCCCAGGTGTCGGTGATCGTGGCCACCAGGTCGCCGGCGCTGTCCACCACCGTGACCGCAGTGCTGTCCGCCCCACTGGAGATGGTGGAGATGTCCACCGGGCCGCCCAGGATGGGATCGAAGATTGGGGGTACATCGAGGAATGCCTCCATGGGAGGCTCCGTATCGCCCGGTGGCATGCCCGTGTCGTCGGGGCTCACGATGGGTTTGGTGTGGCAGGCCAGCAGCAGGGTGAGCAAGATCATGGCGGCACTATAGACGCCGGCCCTGGCGGTGCCCAGGTCTGGCTGGGTAAGAAAGCGTCATGAGTGATCGACACCCACCGCTGGATGAACTGCTCACCTTTCCCTGCGACTTCACCTTCAGGGTGGTGGCGCTGGAGAGCCCCGATCTCAGCTCACGCTGCCAGGGCATCGTCGAGGTCGCCCTGGGCCGGCCCGTCCACGGGGTCTCCCACACGCCCAGTCGCACCGGGCGCTACGGGACCGTGAGGGTCAAGGCCACCGTGTGCGAGCCTGACGAGGTCCACCGCGCCTACGGCGCCCTCGGTGAAATCGACGGCCTGAAGATGCTGTTGTAGGGCGACTATTCGGCCGCGGGGGTGGCGAATACGCGCACGCCGAGCTCGCGGTCGATCATGAGCATGCCGTGGCCGGACTTGCCTACCATGCGCAGCTGGTTGACCAGCTCGCTGGCGGTGGCCTCTTCCTCGACCTGCTCGGCGATGAACCACTGCAGGAAGTTGAGGGTGGCGTGGTCGCGCTCGTCCATGCACAGGCTGGCCAGCGTGTTGATCAGGCCGGTGACGAGCTGCTCGTGGGCCAGGGTCTTCTCGAAGGCGTCCAGGGCGCTGTCCCAGCTGGTGGGGGGCGCGTCGATGGCCCGCAGGGTGACCTTGCCGCCGCGCTCGAGCACGTAGTGGAAGAACTTGTCTACGTGGAACATCTCTTCTTGGTACTGGGCCTTCATCCACTTGGCCATGCCCGGCAGGCCCGCGTCGTCGAACCAAGCGGACATGGAGAGGTACATGTAGGCCGAGTACAGCTCGGCGTTGATCTGGTCGTTGAGGGCGTTTTCGAGGGACGACTCGAGCATGGACGACTCCGAGGGTTCACAGCACCGGACCGCGCCGGCGGGGTTGGAGCCGAACCTATCCACATCCCAGCCCCGGAACAGGGTCGGGAGTCACCGAACGCCCCGCTTGTTGCTAGGGTCCGAACGCCGTGGCCACGGTGGGTTCGTCCAGCAGGGGGTGGAGGTCGTCCACCAGGCGTCGGGCCAGGTCTCGGCCGGCGCGCAGGGAGGTGTTGCTGCCGGTGATCACGAAGCTGTAGCGGTCTTCGTAGCGCAGGAAGACTTCGCCATCGGCGGCCACCAGGGCCAGGCCCACGGTGGCTTCCGCCAGCACGGGATCGGTGTGCTCATCGACGTAGACCAGCCGATCGGCGGCGCGCATGGTGGTGCCGGGTGCGGTGGTGGCGCCCAGGGGTTGGGCTTCGATGTCGGAGATCCACTGGAACATCACCACCTCGCCAGGCAGGCGGTCCACGGCCCCTTGCAGGGCGCTGGCCAGGGAGCGCCGACCATCCAGGCCCGCGGTGAGCTGGGTGCGGGTGCTGGCGGGGACCCGAGCGTCGCTGAAGTGGCCTTGCCAGCCAGCGGGGAGCGCACTGGCCAGGGCGCCGGGCAGGGCGTCGGAGAACGACTCGGTGACCGCGGCGACCTGGCTGCTGCGGACGCTGCGGAGCTGAGCGGCGGTGCCCTCGAGCTCTTCCCCCAGGAAGCCGATCTTCTCGAGCACGGGCAGGGGGCCCACCACCACCAGGGGCGCGACCCGGATGTCGCTTCCCAGCTCGAGGGGCGCCCAGCCCCAGTCCAGCTCGTGGGTGGGGAGGCTGGTGGGCAGGCCGGGGCCGGCCTGGGCGCTGCGGCTGGTGGGTCCGATGAGCAGGGCTGCGGCTGCGAGCATGAGCAACGAGCGCAGGGGACGGTGGGGCATGCTCGATCCGAGGGCGCGGGGAAGGCTGCAGACTTCGGCCACACGGGTGGCTTCGGTCATTGTGACATCCACCGAGGCGGTTGGTTCCGCTGTTGGACGAATTTTTTGTCAGCGGTATTCGAGCGCCGGGCATTTTTTTCCATGTGGGGCGGTGGAGGCGGCTTGCTGGGGCTACCGGGGCCCTGTAGCCTGCGTGGCATGAGCTCATCGTCGCGCCCCTGGCTGCTCTGCACCGCGCTCCTGCTGGGGCTGGCGTTGCCTTTCGTGGGCAAGCCGGTGCACATCGATGACGCCAACTTCTTGGCGCTGGCCCGGGGTGCGCGGCTGGATCTGTGGCGCCCCCACGCGGTGCCGATCAACTGGCAGGGCACCACCGAGCGCGCCTTCGACGTGCTGTCCAACCCCCCGGGCATCGGCTGGTGGCTCGCCCCGGTGGCCACCGCCCCGGAGTGGGTCCAGCACCTGTGGATGCTGCCGTGGCTGGTGCTGCTGGCCCTGGGTGCCTGGCGCCTGGGCAGGCGCTTCGGCGGCGACGGTGCCGCCGGGGTGCTGCTGCTGGGGACGGCCCCCATCGCGGTGCTGGCGGCCCAGAGCCTCACCCCCGACCTGCCACTGTTGGCGCTGACGGTCGCGGGTATGGGGGGCTTCATCGCCGCAGTGGACGCCGGGCGCCAGCGGGCGGCGGCGGGCTGGGCCGTCGTGGCCGGCAGCGCGGTGCTGTTCCGCTACAGCGGCGTGACCCTCTTGCCCCTGCTGCTGCTCTACCCTCTGCTGATGGGCCGCAAACCCTGGGGGGCCCTGGCTGGGCTCGTGCCCCTGGTCCTGCTGTCACTGCACGATCTTCACGCCTACGGTGCCCTGCACGTGGTGGCCATGACCGGCTTTCAGTCCAGTGCCTGGTCAGGCTGGGAGCTGATCCGCAAGCAGGTGGCGGCTCTGGCCATGCTGGGAGCCGCGGGCGTGCTGCCGTTCATCGTGCCCGTCGGCCGCTGGCGGCGCTTGGGTGTGGCGGTGCTGGTCGCCGCGCTGATCGGTCTGTTCGGCGGGCGTGGGGCCGTGTACATGGCCGGAATGCCTCTGGGAGCAGCCGTGTGGACCGGGCTGTGTGCGGGCGCCGGTGCCCTGATGTTGCTCGGTCCCATCCTCCAGGCGGAAGATTCCCCTCGCGAGGCTCGTCCTGAGCGCCTGTTCCTCACCGCCTGGGCGCTGGGGGGCTTTCTGTTCCTGCTGGCCCTGCGCTTCACGGCGGCCCGCTACTGGCTGCCCTTCCTGCCCGCCGTGGCGCTGGCCTGGCTTCGCATGCGTCCCAGCCGCACCCAGCTGATAATCGCCGTGGGCCTGCAGGTACTGCTCGCCCTGGGGCTGTCGGTGGACGACTTGGCCATGGCCCGGATTGGGCGCGACGCTGCCTACGCTGTAGACGCTGGAGCCGACGCCCACGCCACCCAGTGTGAAGATGGTGCCGGCGAGCGCGTCTTCGCCGGCCACTGGGGCTGGCAGCACTACCTCGAAGACAGTGGCTGGCGCAGCCTCGAGGATGAGGAACGACCGCTCCCTGGCACCTTGTTGGCTGTGGCTGAGACCCCCTGGCCCCAGGAACCCGCGGCGGACATCTGCCTCGAGAGGCTGTGGGAGCAGCGCTATCCGGACGCCTGGCCCGGCCCGCGGGTCCACACGGCGGCAGGCTTCGCGAACCTGCATGCGAGCTTGGTGGCCGGGCAGCCGCCCGTGGTGACCTTCGTGCCCTGGACCTTCGCCAGCGATCCCTACGAGCGGGTGGTGCTGTACCGGGTGTGCGACTAGGAGCGTGTGGGGCATTCCGAATCTGCTCCGGCCCGCGATCCGCACACCCGGGCTCGCCCTGGTCGGCAGTGCGGACCACGAGTGTAGCATCGACGTGCTGAAAGCACGCCTTCGACCACCACCACCACCCAGAACATGCCCAGGCGCACGCCTCACGACCCTCGCGACGATCCGGAACCGGCGTCACAGCTCCTTGCCTTCGCAAGGCCTGCGCCGCCTATGCCCCACACGCTCCTATCGCCCCTCGAAGGGGAGACTCCTACGCTTCCAGCCCCGGCGAAGCTCGTGACTGCTGCCTGCCAGGCAGAGCAGGTGGTGGACCAGCAGCCAGCCCCAGCCCCTCAGCCCCAGTGACGGCCCGAACAGCACGGTCAGACCGATGGAGATGAAGATCCAGGCGAAGGCTACGATCACACCAAGATCGAGCACGCGGCCGCGGCGCCGGATTCGTGGGTCGAGCACGAAGGACCACAGCTGCTTCATGACCCAGACCCCCGGTGCTCGAAGAGGATGTTCCCTCGGCCGCGGTTCCAGTCGGTGATCAGCAGATCGGGCTGGCTGCTGGTGCGGCAGGTCAGCTCGATCTGCTGGTCGGTGGGTGCACTGAACCAGCCGTCTCCCACGGCGCCAACCACGCTGCTGGAGGTCACCTGGCAGGGGCGTGGCAGGGTCAGCAGCGGACCCACGCCCTGGATGACCGTGTCGAAGGCGGCGCCGCCGTCGAGATCGTGGAAGGCGAAGGTCTCCATCACCGGCAGCTCGCTGTCGCTCACGTAGCTGGGCTCGTTCTCGAGGCCATCCTGGTTGCGGTACAGCCGCAGCGCGCCCCACCAGGCGCCGGCCGCCAGATCCAGGTCGCCGTCGTCGTCGAGGTCGATCAGGCCCACCGCGCTTTGGTTGGCTGGTTCGTCGGCGCTCTCCCAGCTGCGCTCGAGATCGGGGCCGGCGTACACGCTCACGGTGCCCGGGCCTCCGAGCTGCAGGTTGTCGGAGATGGCCAGGTCGAGCCAGCCGTCACCGTCGACGTCGCCGAAGTCCACGGTGTTGCCCTCGAAGCTGGTGCCCTCGCTCTCCCACGCCGGCAGGGGCTCGGGCAGGCTTGCTTCGAGGCCGGCGCCCTGGTTGAGATACAGGGCGTGGGGGCTGTCCTGGCGCGCGAAGGTCAGGTCCAGGGCGCCGTCGCCGTCGGCGTCGAGGAAGGCCACGTCCATGGACCAGGAGGCGTCATCGCTCTGCCAGGCCGGGGGGTCGTCGAACCAGCCGCCCTGGTTGAGCCAGAGCAGATCGGGCTCAGGGTCGTGGTAGTAGGGCTCGCCGGTGGCGGCGGCGAGGTCCAGGTCTCCGTCGTTGTCGATGTCGCCCAGGGCCACCGAGAAGCAGTAGAACTCCTGAGCGCTCTGCCAGGTGGGGTTGTCGGGCAGGCTGTCGCCCTGATTCAGGTACAGGGAGACCCCGCCGGGGGTGTCGAAGCCCAGAGGGCCGATGAACAGGGCCGTGACCAGGTCGGTGGTGCCGTCGCCGTCCACGTCCCCCACCGCCACCTGGCCGTGGTACGCGTCGCCCTCGCTGAGCCAGTCGGCGGTCTCGGGGATGGCCCCGTCCCGGGCGTAGTGCACGGCCACCGGGCCGGGCTCCATGTCGTTGCCGTAGGCGATGACCAGATCCAGAGCTCCATCGCCGTCGATGTCGGCCCATGCGCCGCCGGTGCCGTAGCCGGACTCTTCGGACTCCCAGCCGGGGTCGACTCCGTAGGGGGGCCAGGGGCCCATGGCGGGGCTGTCGCCGGTGTCGCTGTCCACGGGGGGCAGAGCGCTGTCGGAGTCCGACACCGCGGTGTCGTCGTGGGGACAGCCGGTGGCCAGCAGCAGAAACAGTACGAGGGCTCGCATGGGGGCAATGTACCCCCTGCTCCGGCGCGGGGATAGCTGTGAGGCATGGATGAGCGCCCCACCGACCCCGAGCTCCCGCCCGCCCCAGAGGGCTTCCAGTGGGATGAGCTCACCGTCGACAGCCGCGGTCACAACCGCCGGGCCGACGCGTGGATCGCGTTGTACTTCCCCCACTACTCTCGCAGCGCGGTGGTGCGGCACTTTCGTGCGGGGCGCATCCTGGGGTTGCAGCGGCCGATCAAGCCCAGCACCCTGTTGCGGGGTGGCGAGCGCCTGCGCTTCTGTCGCCCCGAGCTGCGCAGCGACGAACCCCCTCCGCCCATGCCCGAGGTGCTCTACGAAGACGAGCGCATGATCGCCCTGAACAAGCCCGCGGGAATGCTGGCGCACCCTGCGGGCGGGCTCTTCGTATGGTCCCTCATCTCCGTGGCGCGACTGGCCAGGCCAGATGTGCACCTGCACCTGGTGCACCGCTTGGACCGCGACACCTCGGGGGTGGTGATCCTGGCCAAAGACCCCGAGGCCAACCGCAGCCTCAAGGACGCCTTCCAACGCCAGGAGTGCGACAAGATCTATTGGGCGATCTGCTGGGGCATTCCCCCGTGGAGCACGCGGTTGGTGGACGCTCCCATCGGCGACAACAGCGCCAGCGAGGTGCGCGTGCGCATGGGGGTGCGCCCCGACGGGATGCCCGCGCGCACCCGCCTTTTCGTGCTGGCCCGCTGGCGGGATCGCACGCTGGTGGCCGCGCATCCGCGCAGCGGGCGCACGCACCAGATCCGCCTGCACCTCGAGCACGCCGGGCACCCCATCCTGGGGGATCGGCTCTACGGTCAGCCCGACGAGGTGTTCCTGCACACCCTCGAGCACGGCATGGACCCCTGGGCCCTCGAGCGCCTGGGGTGGCCCAGGCATGCGCTGCATGCCCGCGTCCTACGCATCCCCCATCCCGACGGCCACGGGATGGAGATCCGCGCGCCCCTGCCCGCCGACATGACGGCGATGCTCGAGCCCCAGGGCGGCTAAAGCCTGCGCCTTCCCAGCATCAGGCTGGCCATGACCGCCAGGATGGCGGGGATCCAGGGGGCGCTGCGACGGGGGGCAGTGTTGCAGCCAGTCTGGGCGTGTCGAATGCTCCCGCCGTTGCCACCGTTGCCGGCTTCGAGCTCCGGGTCGTTGCTGGGGATGGTGCCGCTGCCCTCGCTGTCGTCCCGTTCGTCATCATCCACCCAGCCCGTGTCGTCCGAGTCTTCGTTTCCGGTCTCGTCGTCTTCCTGGACGTCCTCGGGGTCTTCCTCTTCGTCGTCTTCGGGGCTGTCGTCCTCTCCCAACACGTCGCGTTCGATGACCACCAGGTTCATGGGGGCCTCGCTGGAGAGCCACTCGAGGTGGGCGTCCACCCGCGCTGCGCCGCTGCTGCCGCCGGTGCAGGGGGTGTCGTCGTCGTCCCAGATCCAGGACTGCACGCCCACCAGCGCCCAGCCGCCGCCGTCGAGGGGCAGCATGGCTGCACCGCCGGAGTCGCCCCAGCACAGGTTGGCTTCGCCTGTGGGGTCGGCCGCCATCAGCCACTGGTCGTCCCAGCTCTGCAGGGGGATATCCGCGCGGCGCTTCACACCCGCGTCGTCCGCATCGTCGGAGGTCACGCCGTAGCCCACGTAGCGCAGGGGCGTGTCCAGCCACGTGTCCTCCGGCGCGCTCATGGACACCGGCTGCGTGACCCCATCGATGGCGACGGCTAGCTTGACCAGCCCGATGTCGTGCTCCATTTCCCTGTACTGGGGATGCATCAGGCCGCCGTCCACCGCCACCAGCTCGTCCCGATCCTCGCCCCAGCGCACGTCGCCTCCCGTGGCGAAGGAGACCGCCAGGTGTCCGTAGTCCTCGAGCATCGCCTCGACGCAATGCCCCGCGGTCAGTACCCAGCGGCGGTCCACCAGGGTGCCGCTGCAGAAGCTCGCACAGCGGTCCCCGGAGCAGACCACCAGCGCGCCGACGGCCGGATGGGCCGAGGTGGTCTCCCCGCCCACCATGGACGCCGGCGGTGTGGCTTGGCTCGGTGCTGCCAGAAGCAGCCAGGGGACGAGGAACAGGGACAAGGACGGCCTCCTGTCCAACCCATCGGTCGCGCCGCGCCTGGGGTATAGGACTTGTACATCTGGTGACCTGCGCCCCAGCGTGCGGCGAGGCCGTCCCGTCCATCCTGCGCTATTAGGGCTTGGCCCAGAGGACTGGCCAGCCCCTTGCCGGCTACCCTGGCTTCGTGGCACCATTCGCCTTTCCAGCCACCCCCCTTACGCGCCTCGATCGGGAAGAAGCGATGTCTCTGCTGTCGTTCGCTCTCCTGGCCTCCCTGGCCTTTGCCCAAGAAACCGATGCTCCTGCCGAGGAGGCCGCCCCTCCTCTGCCCTCCGAGTGGGTCGCCCCCTCGGTTGACAAGGCCATCGAGACTGGTGCCAAGGCCAACAAGGATGCCGCTCTCATCATCGGAAACCAGTCCTACGTTGACCTTCCTGATGCCCCCTACGCCCGCAACGACTCCGCTGCGGTGTACGAGCACCTCCGCTACACGCGGGGCCTGGGCTCCTACCGCCTGCGCACGCTGAACGATGCGACGGTCGCGAACATGGAGAAGGGTGTGCGCCGCGTGCGCGGCCGGGTGCGTCGCAATGGCACCCTGTGGATCTACTTCTCGGGTCACCTGGCCACGACCCCCGACGGTCGTCGGGTGTTGCTGGGCGCCGAGCAAGCCGGTGAGGAAGGGCTGCTGGCTTCCCAGGGCTACCCCCTGGACGATCTCGTGGCCTACCTGGCCAAGGGCCGGCAGCGGGAAGCCATCGTGGTGCTGGACGGCTCCTTCGGGCGCCAGGGTCGTGATGACTCCTACCTCATCATCGGCCGAGACGAGCTGCAGGTTCCGCCCTTCGCTGGCGTGGACAACACCAACGTCACCGTCTGGGTGGGCACCACGGGCGACGAGGTCGCGGGGATCTACGATCCCGTTCGGCACGGCCTGTTCACCTGGACCATGCTCGGCGCGCTGCGCGGCTGGGCGGACGGCGCCCAGGGCGAGCTCCCCGACGGCATGGTCACCCTGGGCGAAGCCCAGACCTATGTCTCCGACGTGATGCGCCACATGGGCCGCTTCCAGGTCCCCACCCTCGACGACCGCCCCGAGATCCAGGGCTGGGTCATGGCCGAGTTCGACGCCATGGAGATGGGGCCCGCGCCCCAGCTGCTCGATGAGTTCGCGCGCCGCGAGCGCGCGCAGCTGCTGGCTCAGACCCTCATCGACGCCGACGAGCGCGCTTCCATGGACTGGATGCGGGTGCAGTCGCTGGTGGGGAAGGGCGACGCCACAGCTCAGCAGGCTCTGCTCGACTACGTGCGAGACTGGGAGCGTCCGCTGCTGTCCATCGACTGGGTACAGTACGTGCCCTACGTGCGCGAAGCCCAGCGCCAGCACGACAACTGGGACGAGCACATGGCCGCCCTCGAGTCCGAGCGGGCCGCCCGCGAAGCCGCCGGGCGCGCCGAGGCCGATGCCGCCGCTGCGGCTGCCATAGCCTCCGCCAACCAGCCCACCAACACGGGCGACACGGGCGACACCCGACCCGGTCCGGAGGACACCGGCGACACGCAAGAACCCGTGGTCCTCGCCCCGGTGGACAACAGCTGCAATGACCTGTTCAAGCTTCAGGATCAGGCCCTCGCAGGCACCCTGCGCGACGGTCAGATCGCCTGCCTCGAGCTGCGCATTGTCGAAGACAAGCTGATGACCGACAAGGAGAAGGTCTCTCGCGTGCTGCTGGTGGACGCCGAAGCCAAGAAGGACCTCGTCCAGTGGGAAGCCCTGATGCAGCGGCACCTGGCCGACATCGACCAGAGCGATCCCGACCTCTGCTTCAAGTACACCATCTACCTGTCCAGAAAGGGCATGGAGAACGCCGACAACGTGATCATCTGGGGATCGCGAGCCCTGGAGCGCAAGGACAACTGGTCCGGTCGCCTGTACGAGAAGAAGGTCTTCGCCCTGCATCAGCTCCGCGCCGAGGCGGGTATGCACCTGTGGCAGCAAGCTGAGCAGAACTACCTCGAGGAACGCTCCATGCAGGCCGAGGAAGCCTCCACCCAGGCCCGCGGCAAGGCCAAGGAGTTCGCCCGCGCTTGGCTGGACTACGCCCGAGCCAGCGACCAGGACACCGGGGCGGCATTGAAGGTCTGCCTGTCGGCGGCGGGTGCGATGGAGTTCTGCGAGGAAGAATAGGCGGGCACGGTAGGGGAGGGCCTCGCACTTCCGGTACAGCGGGCGGGTCAACGACCTGCCCGTCGTCGTTGTTGGGGTGGTGGACTTCGAGCGTGGGAGGCCCCGCCGAGAAGCGACCGTTGTGGGTGAGGGTGGAGTGTGTGGACGGTTTTTGGGTGGTTCGGGGGGGCGGTCTGCTGTTGCCTCTAGGACTGTAGGCAGGTTGGGGCTGACCACGCGCCTAGTACGTTGGCGGCTGCCGAGGTTTGAGCGGCGCGCGCTTCACCCTCGATCAGGCCAGCCGACCAGCGACCGTTGTTGTCGATAGCTCATCTCTTGGTCGCGGCTTTTTGGCGTCGTCCGCGCGCTTCATCACCGGCAGGGGCTCTACGCCGGCCTTCCAGCCGATGACCTGCCAGACCTCCACGTCCCCCACGCCCTTGATGCTCTGCATCCCTTGGCTGGTGCAGTCGAAGGCATGGGAGATGAGGGCGTGGGTGGCCTCGGTGACCCGGACCTGGCCCTGGGTGCCGTGGGACTCCATGCGGCTGGCCAGGTTCACTGCGTCGCCCCACAGGTCGTAGATGAACTTGCGCCGTCCGATGACGCCGGCCACCACCGGACCGCTGCTGATGCCGACCCGGACCTGGAGCTCCTGGCCCGCTACGCTGGTGCGTTGGACTGCCAGGACCATTTCGTGGCCCATGGCCGTGAGGATCTCCGCGTGGCGGGGATCGGGTCGTGGCACGCCGGCGGCGACCATATAGCAGTCACCGATGGTCTTGATCTTTTCAACGCCGTAGTGGGCGGCCAAGGAGTCGAAGCGGGAGAAGACTTCGTTGAGTACCTCGACCACCTGGGTGGGCTCGAGGTTGCGGCACATGGGCGTGAAGCCCACGATGTCGGCGAACAGGATGCTGGCGCCCTCGTGGTGTTCTGCGATGGTGCCGGGCCGGCGCTTGAGGATCTCGGCGATCTCGGGAGGCAGCATGTTGAGCAGCAGGTTGTCGGCCCGCTGCTGTTCGGCCCTCAGCTTGCCCAGGAAGTAGGACAGGGTGAGCAGGGCCAGCAGCGATCCACCGGCAAGGTTGGCGGCGGTGATGGGTGCCACCAGGCTCGAGGGGAGGGGGGTGACCCAGGTTCCGGTGGGGACGAACGCCCAGCTCACCGCCAGCAGCAGGATGTAGATCAGGCTGCTGATCTGCACCGCACGTCGTTCGAGGAACATCATGGCGGCCAGGGGTGCCATGATCCCCCAGATCATGAAGCCTCCCGACGCCACCAGGCCACCCAAGGCCCAGGTGACACTGGTGGTCACCGAGAAGACCACAAGGACCTGGAATCGCGCGATGGTCCGCACGCCCTGGCTGCGGGTGCGCAGCCAGGCGTAGGTGAGGCCCAGGCAGACCGCGAAGAAGGTCTCGATGAGGGCTGGAAGCCACAGGTGCATGATCCAGAACGTCGCCGAAAACACCACCACCGCTGCACCACCGGTGAGGTGCAGGATCTGCAGCAGATCCTTGTGGGGATGTGCGCTGGCGCTGGGTTGGCTCATGCTCGCGGCTCTCGGCATCAGGGGGCGTGGAGACGCCCTAACTTCCTGACGACTCGGCGGGTCCGGCTAGCGGTTGATCGCCGTCTCTTCGAGGTAGGCTGCGTGGGCTGCCTTCAGTTCCTCGACCTTGTCGGGCATGGAGTCCCAGAGGTTGGTCTGCTCGGTGCCGTCGGACGTGAGGTCGAACAGCTGCTGGACGTTGTCCTCTTCGCGTTCGCGGGAGTAGATGATCTTGTAGCCGTCGTGCCGGTACCACTGGCGGCCGTCCCCGGCGATGGTCGCTCCCACGGACACCCGGTCGCTGGACGGTCCGTTCACCACCTGGGTCAGGCTTCGGCTGTCCATGGGGTGCGTCGCGGGGCCACCGGTGAGTCGCATGAAGGTCGCGTAGAGGTCCATGGTGCGGACGGCGTCTTGGTGCACCGTGGCTGGGAAGACGCCGGGGAATCGCACGACCAGGGGTACCTGCTGGGTGTCGTCCGTAGGCCACACGTGCCAGGCCCGCATGTCACCGTGGTCGTTGAGGGCCTCTCCGTGATCGGAGGTGAAAGCGAAGAGGGTGGTGTCCGACAGGCCGCGCTGTTCGAGGGCGTCCCAGAGCTGACCGAGCCAGTCATCGTGCTGTCGGACCTCGGCGTCGTACAGAGCGCGTACGTAGCTCCACTCCCGGTCGGTCCACTCCACATCGCCCGAGTTGAGATGATTGAAGCAGGTCCAGCCCTCGGGGTACTGGCTGGGGTCGATCCCCTCGCAGCCCGTCACGTTGATGTCGTCGACGCCGTCGACCGCCCACAGATCGTACTCTTCGGGGGGATTGTAGGGTGCGTGTGCCCCCATCCAGTAGGCCACGACGAACCATGGCTCGTGTTGCGGATCGTCCATCCGCTCGATGGTGGTGGGGGCGATGTCGGTCGAGGCGAGGAAGCTCCACTCGTCGAAGCCCTGTGCGAAGGTGTCGGTCCCGTGTACGAGGGCTTGGTTGGTGTACAAGGCGGTGTGGTAGCCGCGGTCGGCCAGGGCCTCGGCCATGGTCGTGATGCCTTCGTCCAGGGCGTAGCCCGTGGTGCCGATGTCGTAGTCCACCCGATGATTGTGGGTGAACATCCCCGAGAATAGGCTGGCTACCGACGAGACGGTCCAGTAGCTACCCGGGGTGGCCTGCGCGAAGACCGTTGAGCTCTGTGCGATCTCGGTGAGCCGGGGAGTGGTGTCCCTGGGGTAGCCGTAGGCGCTGAGGTGGTCGGCACGGACGGTGTCCCAGACCACCAGCAGGATGTTGTCTGGCCGAGGGTAGGTGTCCGGCTCGCCGGAGTCTTCCACCTCGTGCTGGGTGTCGGGGTCGCCGGTGTGGTCGGGGGTGGGGCGATCAGGGGGCGGGTCTGTGCTGTCGGGCGTGCAGGCCCCCATGGCGAGGGCCACGCAGGCCCACAAGCACGTGTTGCTAACGTTCATTGCTCCCGGACCCGGCTCGCGCGCGGTACGTGGTTGACCGCCATGGGCCTGCCCTCGCTGGTGGTGATCAAGTCGCCCCCTGGCAGATAGGTGACGGCTTCACCCTGTTCTTCGACGGCGAGCCAGGCGCGCCGTGGAGGGTCGGCCCAGTGGGCCTCGCGGCTGTCGGCGTGTACGTCCCACTCCCAGGCCACCATGTAGGTGCGCACCACAACGCGGGTACCATCGGCGCTCCAGTCACCGCCGGTGGCCTTGCGCCACGAGGCGAACAGGCCCCGGTCCAGCTGGACGGTCGTCACGAGCTCGAGCGCCCCAGGGGCCTCGCTGGGCTGAGCGGGGAAGCGGTAGACCTCCGACAGTCCGCTGGACTCCTTGGTGACCAGGTACAGCAGGCCCGTGAGGGGATCCCGCAGCAGGGTCTCGGCGTTGCGCGCACCGGAGGGGTAGGTGGCCCGCCAAGTGGCCACGATCCCGGCGGGTTCGTCGGCGATGGGTTCGCGCACCGCGTAGACCGCGACCCACTCGAACTGCTCCTTGTTGTCGCCGATCTCGCCGATGTAGATGCATGGGAGATCGCCGTCGGGGCAGGTACCCGAAGCGATATCCTCCCAGTCGCGGTTTTCGAGACCGGGCACGGCGTGGCGGCCCAGCACTTGTCCCTCGAGGTCGAAGCGGTACAGCTCCGATCGATTGCCCGAGTCGTTGTGGGTCCAGAAGGTGCCGGGGTGAGCGAGGCTCGGGGCCACACCGGATGACTCGCTCAAGCGCTTGGCATGCACCGAAGGGAGCCCAACCGGCGGATCGAAGGGCAGGGGTGGGCCCTGAGGCTCGGCTTCCACGATGGGGGGAGGGGGGGCTTCCGGTGGTGACTCGGGGGCCATCGCTGGTTCCGAGGCCGGGCTCTGGCAACCAGCGCCCAGCCCGACCCACAGCAGCGCGTGGAGGAAGCGCATCAGCCCTCGACGAGCTCCGGGGCGTCGCCCGCTCGACGTTTCAGGTAGCCACCCATGCCGGCGCAGCCCTTCCACTCGCCGTGATCCCACAGCAGGCGACCGCGGGAGAACACCATGTCGAAGCTGCCGTAGCCCTGCATGCCTTCGTAGGCGTTGTAGTCGCAGTTGTGCTGGCTGTTGGCCACGCCCATGGTGGTCTCGGTGGTGGGGTCGAAGATCACGATGTCGGCGTCGGAGCCCACGGCGATGGTGCCCTTGCGGGGGAACATGTCGAAGAACTTGGCAGGGAAGGTGCAGCAGGTGTCGATCCACTTGTGCACGTCGATGCGGCCGGGTTTGACGCCGAAGCTGTACATCACGCCCATGCGGTCGCCGATGCCCGGCGCCCCGTTGGGGATCTTGCAGAAGTTGTCGCGGCCCATCTGCTTCTGGGTGTCGAAGTTGAAGGGGCAGTGGTCGGTGGCCACCGCCTGCAGCGAGCCGTCGGCCAGCCCGGCCCAGAGGGTCTCCTGGTGGCCGGCGGGCCGAATGGGAGGCGACATGACCCACTTGGCGCCCTCGAAGTCGGGGCGACGGTAGACCTCGTCGTCGAACATCAGGTACTGGGGGCAGGTCTCGGCGTAGACGGCCTGGCCGCGGCCCCGGGCTTCGCGCACGGCGTCCAGGGCTTCCTGGCAGGTCAGGTGCACGATGTACAGCTTGCAGTCGGCGTAGCGGGCCAGGGCGATGGCCGACGCGGTGGCCTCGCCTTCGACGCCCGAGGGGCGGGAGAGGCCGTGGTACTCGGGCTCGAGCTTGCCCTGCTCCACAAATGCCTTCTGCATGGACTCGACGATGGAGCCGTTCTCGGCGTGCATGGACACCGGGATGTTCAGCTCGCCCATGTCGCGCATGAAGTCGAACAGCTCGGGGTCTTCGACGCCCAGCACGCCCTTGTAGGCCATGAAGGTCTTGAAGCTGGACACGCCCCGCTCGATGCAGGACAGCACCCCGGCCTTGGCCTCGGGGGTGTCGTACCAGGTCATGGCCATGTGCAGGCCGTAGTCGAACACGGCCTTGCCCCTGGCCTTGGCCATCCAGTTGTCCAGCACTTCGTCGTAGTCTTGGCCGCGGAAGCTGATGGCGAAGTCCACGATGCTGGTGGTGCCGCCGTAGGCCGCCGCGCGGGTGCCCGTGTAGAAGTCGTCGCTGGACATGGTGCCCATGAAGGGCATGTCCAGGTGGGTGTGTACGTCGACGCCGCCGGGGATGATCCAGCGTCCTGCGGCGTCGATGACCTCGTCGCCGTGGGCAACGGGCAGGTCCTTGCCGATGGTGGTGACGACGCCGTCTTCGAAGCGCAGGTCGGCTTCGTAGCGGTCGGCGGCGGTGATGATCACGCCGTTGGTGATGATGGTGGCCATGGGGATCTCCGGGAACGTTTACGGAAGCAGACGGACCATGTCGCCGTAGGTCTCGGGGCGGCGGTCGCGGTAGAACTGCCACACCCGACGCACGTCGGTGATCTGGTCGAGGTTGCAGTCGGCGTGGATGAGCTCTTCGGCGGTCTCGCTTGCCTCGGCGAGCATCTCGCCGCGGGGGTTGCAGATGTAGCTCGAGCCGTAGAAGCGGCCGATGTTCCAGGGGGGCTCGGTGCCCACGCGGTTGGATGCGGCCATGAAGTAGGTGTTGGCCACGGCGTGGGCTGGCTGCTCGAGCTTCCACAGGTACTGGGAGAGCCCGGCCACGGTGGCGGAGGGGTTGAAGACCACCTCGGCGCCGTTGAGCCCCAGCAGGCGGGCGCCTTCGGGGAAGTGGCGGTCGTAGCAGATGTAGACGCCGACCTTGCAGTAGCGGGTCTGGAACACCGGGTAGCCCAGGTTGCCAGGCTTGAAGAAGTACTTCTCCCAGAAGCCGGAGGTCTGGGGGATGTGGTTCTTGCGGTAGATGCCCAGGGTGGAGCCGTCGGCGTCGAGGACCACGGCGCTGTTGTAGTACACGCCGGGGATCGCCTCTTCGAAGATGGGGATCACCATGGCCATGGCGTACTTCCGCGCGATGGGGCGCAGGCGCTCGACCGTGGGGCCGTCGGCGGCTTCGGCCGCGTCGTACCAACGAGGGTCTTGGCTGGGGCAGTAGTACGGGGTGTTGAAGATCTCCTGGAGACCCAACACCTGCACGCCGGCCTCGCCCGCCTGTTCGATGAGGGGCAGGTGGCGCTGGAAGCCCGCTTCCTTGACCTCGTCGATGGGGGTGGTGTTGTCGTTGATGGGGTTGGCGGCCTGGATCAGGCCGATGCGCACCGTGCGCTCCATGCTCACCTCGCTGTGTCCGTGTCGTGACGGGAAGGAAAGGAACGAGGGTGCATAGCCAGTCCAGGGGCCTGGGGCATGGGGGTGGGGCAGGCCGCTGGGCCTTGCGACGGCGTCCGCGTGTGTCGCTGGTTGTTCGAGACAACAATGCGACGTCGCGTGACAGGGATCAGGCTCTCCCTCGGGTTGCCGCCAAAGCTGCACCGGGGGGTATGACGGAGAGATACGGTACGAACGTCGAGTTTCGCGAGGTCGTTCATGAGCACATCCGCCACCCACAAGCCCACCACCGTCGCAACACCGGGCAGCTGGCCCGTCGAGTCCCTCGAGACCCGGATCCTCGACAACCTGGCCGACGGCATCCTGGCCTTGGATCACGAGTGGCGTATCGTGGCGTTCAACGCCGCGGCCGAGCGCCTCACCGGCTACACCCGGGACCAGGCCGTGGGCAAGTTCTGCTATGAGCTGCTGCGCTCCACTCGCTGTGGCGATGCCTGCCCCGTGCGCCTGGCCATGCAGACCGGCGAGCCCCAGCGCAATGTGCTGATCTCCGCCCGGCATCGCCAGGGTCATCGCTGCTGGCTGTGCATCTCCGCCAGCCCGGTGCGTGACGACGGTGGCCGGATCATCGGCGGCCTCGAGATCCTGCGCGAGGCCGCCTGCATTCGCGACAGCTGCTGCGAGACCGAAAACGAAGCCGACGGCGCCGGGGCCTGTGAACACGCCGAGCGCGCGAGGCTGATCCGCGAAGCCGAGGTCGGATACAGCCGCCCATCGCACCGGGCCATTCTCTCCGCTGAACTTCGGCCTGAAGACCCCGACGGGCGCACGGCCGAAGCCGAGAAGCTCATGGGCTTGCTGCAGGCCCATGGCTGGAACCGCCAGCGCACCGCGGACGCCCTGGGCATCAGCCGCTCCACCCTGTGGCGGCGCATGAAGGAGTTCGGGCTGATCGACTAGCCCCGGGCTGGGGCGGTCATGGGATCAGGCAGGGCCCGCTGGGGTCGTGCCGTGCCCAGCGCTTCTTGGCTGTGGACCGATCGCAGCTCCCGTAGGAGTAGCGGCAGCCCAGAGTGCAGGTGTCGTACACCCCGATGTCCACCTCGGCACAGCAGGTACACCCGGGGCGGGTGGGTCGGGCCTTCGGAGCCCGGATGACCGCCAGCTCCGGGTAGGCCCGCGCCGCCCAGCCAAACTGGTCGCAGCCCGCGGGTCGCGCTTCCAGGTCCTGGCGCAGGGCCTCGCTGGCGCAGACCACCAGCTCGAGGCCGCGCTCACGGGCCAGTCGTTGCAGCCCTCGGGCGAGCTCGACGCAGCGGGGGTCATCCGCGGGCGTCGGTGGATCCTCGTGCTCGATGGCGTAGCGACGCAGATCTGGCGCCACCCGGCGGCCGTAGGGCTGCACGAAGGAGATGGCTACCCGGTCCACCCGCGGTGCCAGGCTGTCGGCGAGGGTCGCGAAGCGGGACAGGTGGAACCCGGGGTCATAGCGGTCGGAGAGGAAGACCGGGTCGTAGCGCCACTGCACGGCGCCCGGCGGCAGGCGATCCAGCATGGCGTGGGCGGCGCTCAGGGCGCGGTCCATCGGGGGGCTTCCGGGCTCCACCGGGGTCCCACCCAGTCCGGTGAGGGTCAGGTTGCACAGCACTGGGAAGCGCCGCCGCACCAGTTCGTCCAGCGCTGCCTCGAACGGCTGGGGCCAGCGGGTCCACAGCACGAACCAGAGCACGTCCTGGGGGAGCAGCGACACCCGGCAGCGGCGGGGTGGGCCCGCCGGGATATATTCGGCCCAGCCCGCCTTCAGCCGTGCCTGGAACCAGGGCGCGTACAGGGCCGGGATGTCCGTGCGCCGGCTGGCGCTGATGGCGCGGGCTGCTGGGGAAAGCGTGTGCAGGTGCCAGGTCATGATGGTCTGGATCGGCGCTGCCATCGGGGATCGGGAACCGGGAGGGGGGATGCTCCAGGCTCCCTTGACAGCAAACAGCGCCGGGCACTATAGCCAGCCGACAACAGGGCTACATCGCAGGGGAACCTCATGCGTGCTCATCGAACCATACGTATCTTCCTGGCGGTCATCGCAGCTGCGATCCTCTCGGTCGCCACGCCGGTTATGGCCAATCCTTTCGCGGTGCCCGGCGACGCTGGGGTCGGCGACGGCTGGGTGGTGTTCCCCGCCAACGCGGTGGGTGACGGAGTGATGCTGGAAGACGGTGCGCTGAAGTTCTACGACCCCGATCCCGACCGCAAGATCAGGGTCTGCACCGCCGAGCGCATGGACGCGTCCAGCCGGGTGCGGGTGTCGGGCAGCTGGAAGCGCGAGGGCATCGTGTCCGAGCGCGACTGGCAGGGCGCGTGGCTCGAGCTGGCCCTCACTGGCGAAGACGGCAAGCGCTTCTACCCCGAAAACTGGACCGGCAACGTGGTCGTCGGCCCCGGTAGCTCCGACTGGGAGGAGTTCCGCCTCAGCTGGGTGCTCCCCGAGGGCACCACCATGGTGCGCCTGTGCGCCGAGCTGCGAAAGTCTACCGCGGGCACGCTGTGGCTCAAGGATATCGTGATGACGGACACCGCGGGCACCAGCCCGGGCAACGGCAAGAACGTCCTGTTCATCGTCGTGGACGCCCTGCGGGCCGACATGCTCGGAGCCTACGGCCAGCGCAAGCCCCTGACCCCGAACCTCGACCGCTTCGCTGAGCGTTCCTGGCTCGCAGAGACCGCCTGGACCCAGTACACCTGGACCACGCCGAGCTTCGTCAGCTACATGCTGTCCCAGCACGCCCGCACCCATGGCTATACCTACGACACCAGGGTGACCTCGAAGGACACCGAGACCCTCTCGGATGCGGTGCCCACGCTGGCCGAAGTGCTTCAGGACAACGGCTACATCGCGGCGGGTGTGACCGCCAACGCCCGCATCCGACCGGACCTGGGTGTCACCCGCGGCTTCGAGCGGTGGATGATGCCGGGCCATGGCTACCAGGTCGTGGCGCGCACGATCGAGGACATCGCACAGTGGCCCCACGATGGCGCCCCCAACTTCTTCTACGTCCACCTGATGACCACCCACGTGGGCCTGTCCCCCTCCGCCGAAGCTCAGAAGGTGGCGGGGGTCAAGGTCGCGGTCCCTGCAAAGGGCGTCACCTACTGGGGCTCGGCGAAGCCCGCGGACCGCGCCAAGAACCAGGCAGCCCACGACGTGATGTTCCGCGATGCCTACATCGCCTCGGTCAACGACGCGGATCGTCTCTTTCAGCAGATCATGGACGCCCTGGAGGCCTCGGGGTTGGCCGACGACACCGCGGTGGTCTTCACATCGGATCACGGTGAGCTGCTGGGTGAGCACGACCAGATGGGGCATGGCAACTTCGTCTGGGAGCCGCTCACGGCGGTCCCCTTGATTGTGTCCCTGCCCGGTACGGGCAGCGGCCGCATCGACGACCGTGTGTCCCAGCTCATCGACCTTGGGCCCACCCTGCTCGAGTACCTCGACCTGGCCGACAAGGTTCCCACCGAGTGGCAGGGCAGCTCACTGCTGACGCCGACCACCCGGCCTTCGGCGGCCAGCGAACGCCTCGACATGGTGGCCTTCACCACCGATGGCCGCTGGAAGGTCATCGAGACCCACAGCGGGGGCGGCATCCAGCGTGATGCCTACGATCTCTCCAAGGACCCGGGCGAGGAGAACCCCATCTCCGATCAGGCGGGTCAAGGCGCCCAGAGCGTTATGGGCACCACCGCTGCCTGGTACCAGATCGTCCCCAAGGGCGACAACCAGGGTGAAGAGCTCGAGGTCTCCGAAGAGGCCGAACAGAAGGAGCTCGAGATGCTCCGGGAGCTCGGCTACGTCGAATAGCGGCTCGTTCCGCAGGTCCCAACCTGAGCTGCGCGCGCTCCCGCTTCTCACGGGCCGGTGTTGACTGGGCCGCGAGGAGCCGGCATTCTCGATGTGATCACGGCACGTCATCCCTGGGGAACCTTTGCTCGCACCGCTGCTCCTCGTCGTCATGACTGCATCTGCCTGCGATCAGCCGGTGAGCGCCACTGAGCTCAACCGGGTGTTGGACGTGGCCAGCACGGCCTGGGTGGTGATGGATCGCAGCTCGTTCGAGGCCGCCACAGCCGAGCGCCGCGAAGCGGTACCCTGCCTGAACGAAGAGGTGTCACCCGAGCTCGCCATCCACCTGCACCTGCACGAGGCCCTGGCTTGGTCCCTCGAGCGCCGCTCGGACCTGAGCCAGGGGGCCTTCCGGGCCATCCTCGCGTTGCAGCCGAGCTGGGCGCTGCCCGTGGCGATGGCACCGGAGCGCCATCGCCTGCGCGCCGACTTCGAGCTGGCGCAGGGCGCCCAAGACAGTGGCGAACGACGGCCCTTCGCACCCCCGGGAGACGGCGCCCTGATGGTCGATGGGCTGCCCTCGCGGGATGTGCCAGGTGATCGTCCCTTCGTGGTGCAGATGCTCGACCGCCGAGGGGACGTGGTGCGCACGCACTACTTCACCCCGGGCAGCGTGGCTCCGGAACAGCAGGACGGCTTGGCCTGGTGGCTGTATCAGGGAGAACTGGCCGGGCCTGGAGGGCTCGATGGGCCCAGCCCCAAGGTGGTGACCGGGCGCTATCTATTGGGTGGTGCTGCAGGCATGGGTCTGTTGGCGGGTGGGGTGTACACGGTGGCGGCGCTGCGCGCTCGCGCCCTGGATCGTGGGGAACTGGTCTGCGAGGACCTCCCGGCGGCACGGGGTCAGGTCAACCAGCTGGTGGCTGCTTCGGCGGGACTCGGCGCGGTCGGGTTGGGACTGGGGGTCACGGGCCTTGTCGTCGCCTTTTGAGTGTTTGTCAGGGCACCTCGAAATCAACCGGAGGCCCGGCACGTAGGGCCCACGACGGTTAAACCCGTCTCCCACATCAAGGAGAACCCCAGCATGAAGCGGAACCTTCTGTCCCTCGCCGTCCTCGGCATGTTCACTGTGCTCGCTTTCGGCTCGAAGCAGGACAGCTTTGACGATGATGACTTCGAGGATCTCTTTGGCGATGACTTCGAGGCTGAGCTCGAGGCTGCCATGGAAGACGCCCTGGAAGAGCTCGAAGATGAAGGCGGCGCCGCTTCCGGTGGTGGTGGCTCCTACAGCGACAACGTCGACGCGTGCCGGGGCTACGTCGAGAAGTACAACAGCCTCTCCTGCCTCAAGGCCGCCGGTGTGCATCTGGCTCCGGGCGACATGTGCCCCGTCGCGTTGAACTCCAGCCCCCTCGACATGCGCGCCTACTACTCGTGCATGGCCGACGCCAGCAAGTGCAACGGAAACATCCCCGATCTCGCGGGTGCGTCCGACTGCAAGATGCCCAGTCTGTAGTTTTCTGCAGGGGAGGCGAACCCTCCCCCGTGTCGACCGCGACACGCGGTCTCCCCCACCTCGCCACCTGATGGGCGGCGGGCGCCTCTGGCGCCGATCATGGCGAATGTCTGCTCGAGCATCCAATGCAGGTGGACGTAGCGATGGTGGAGGTCGCTGATGGATAGGCCCGCTGCCGCGGGAACGCAGGGCATTCCTGGTCCCGGACTGGGATTTGTCCTGCTCTACTGTGCGCTCCCCATCCTGGTGGGTGGGCTGATCTATCTGGCTTTCCGCGACACCTCGCTGCTCATGTTCCGCTGGGCGGGGTGGATCGGGGTCGATCGCGCCATCGAGGCCATGCGGGTGGTCACGCTGCCGCACCGTCCGGGTATCCCCGAGTGGATTCTGTTCAGCGTGCCCGATGGGGTGTGGGTCTTCGCCTGCACCGCTTTCTTTGCCCGGCTGTGGCACGACGGCCACTGGGCCTATCGCTGGTTCTGGATCGGGCTGGGGCCGGTGCTGGCCATCGGCGGTGAGCTGGGCCAGCTGTCGTTCATCGGGCTGGTGCCGGGCACCTTCGATATGGCCGACATGGCGTTCTACATCGTCAGCACCGTGGCAGCGCTTTGGTTGGCCAGGCGGGCGGTGAACAGGGCCCGCACACGGGCTGGATAGCCTCACCCTGCAACAGGGCGGGATATCCGTATCCGCCATGGCTCGTTCCCCTCGCCCAGCGCCCATCCATCCCGCCCTGCACCTGATGCGGCTGCTGGGGTGGTTGGTGGTGTTCGAGTTTTTCGGCGGGGTGCTGCTCTCACCGGGCGAAGCCAGCGAGGGCTACCTGTTCTGGCTGGTGGGCGCGACCCTCGGGGCAGCGGTGGTGTCGCTCGGCCTGGGGGGGGCGCTGGGTCTGATCCCCACGCTGCGAGACCGGCCGGGATGGCTTTTGATGGCGCTGGCCGCCCTGCTCGCCGTGGCCGGTCGTGCGGTGGACGGCAGCTTCTTGCTGGCGCCGGCCATCAGCATCGCCGCGGTGTTGGCCTGGGTTCGCTGGCGGTTCCCTGGCGAGCCCGGCCGTGGCCGCACGGTGTTCCGGGTGATCTTTTTCACGGTGTTGCTGCTGGGACTGGTGAGTGCCGGGCTGCGGACCCGCCGGCCCTGGACCTGGTCCAGCGCGGACGTGGCCAGCGAGCAGTCGGTACTGCTGGTGGTGCTCGACACTGTGCGCCGCGACCACCTGTCCACCTATGGCTACCCCCGCGACACCAGCCCGACCCTCGACGCGCTGGCCGCCCGGGGTACGAGCTACCGGGCCTGGGCCAACGCCTGCTGGAGCCTGCCGGGCCACGGCACGGTGCTCACCGGTCGTTATGCCGGCGCCCACGGCGCCCACTACGAAGGTTGGCAGCTCGCCGAGGGCGAGCGCACCATCGCCCGCGCCTTCGAACAGGCCGGCTACGACACCCTGCTGGTCACGGGCAACCCCTGGCTGCAGGTGGGCAACGGGCTGGCCTACGACTTTGGGGCCCTGGTCGAGGCCTTCGGTCACTATGTGACCCCCAATGCCTTCCTGCTGCTGCGGTTGGCCCAGCCCGTCTGGGACCGCGACCGGGACAAGGGTGGTGCCTCCGGTGCTCGGGCCCTTGGGCGCTGGCTCGACGCGCGGCCGGACCCCGACCGGCCCTTCTTTGCGATGGTCAACGTGATGGAGGCCCACGCCCCCTACCACAAGGCGCCGCCCGAAGACTTCGAGCGCTATCTGCCTCGAGGCTTCGGTCGCAGCGCTGCGGTGGGGCTGTCCAACGACATCTTCGGCCTGCATCTGGTGGGTGGCGAGCCCCTCCAAGGCGAGGACCTCGAGCGGGCCGTGGACATCTACGACGGCGCGGTTCGCTCAGCGGATCGTGTGCTGGCTCTCCTGTTGGCGCAGCTCGAGGCTCGGGGCCTCGAAGACCAGGTGCTGGTGGTGGTCACGGCCGATCATGGCGAGTTTTTGGGCGAGCATGGCCTGTGGGGCCACGTGCACGGTCTGTACGAACCCGTGCTGTCGGTACCCCTCGTCATGGCTGGCCCCGGCGTGGCCCGTGGGGTCTGCAGCCCCGCCACCGCTCGGCTCATCGATGTGGCGCCTACGGTGCTCGATGCCGCTGGGGTGCCTCAGGCGCTGTGGCCCCTGGTGCACGGTCGGGTGCTGGGGCAGGGGCCCATCGATGCTCCGGTGCTGGCCGAGCAGTACGTCCCCACGCTGCTGCACGCCGCCGCACAGGCCCCCACCGGAGACCTGAAGGGTTTCGCGGTGCGCCGCTTCGCTCTGTTCGACGGCCAACGAGAGCTACACGTCCAAGGCGAAGAGGGCGCGCTGGTCGCCTGGCGGGACCTGGGTCAGCCCGACGGTCAGGCCGAGCCGCTTTCGTCGAGCGACCCGGAGGCGGCCCGGGCCGTCCGGGCGCTGTTCGATATGCGGGATCAAGCGGGCGCCCGCTGGGATCTGCCCGATGGCGCTCCCCTCGATCCTTCCCTGGACAGCTTCAGCCGGGAAGCCCTGCGGGCGCTGGGCTACCTCGAGGCCGAGTAGTCTCGAGGGATCCTTTTAGGGTGATGGCTCCACTTTATGCCATGGCTGCCGATCTCCGACGCGTGGGGCTCCGCAGTGCGAGGAGTTTCGTGTTCGACTGTACCCAAGGCATCCATGCGTGTTCGACGGGCCTCCGTTTCGGGGGTCGGTCGGTGATCTGCGATACCGCTGCTGCAGGTCGGGCTGCGGGCGGACCCTTTGGGGCGAACCTTCCACAGGCTTGTGGCAGGTCTCGAAACCCTGTTTTTATGTGTCTCAATGCGCCCCGTGCGCTTTTTTGTTTCCGCCCGTCGGTGCATACTTCAGCTCGTCCCCATCGGGTCCGATGGGTACCCTCGGGCGCCTGTGCGCGGCGCGCTATATACTCGTCCAGTCCTCCGATTCGAACTGTTCTGGAGCATCCATGGCCGTATCCACCATTTCCCGGTTCCTCTTCCTCAGCGTGCTCGTTGGTAGCCTCACCGTAGGCTGTCGCGCGCCCGACGCGGACGAGGACGGCTTCATCGACGCCGACCACAAGAGTGGCGAAGGCGACGACTGCGACGACGACGATCCGCTGGTAAACCCCGGTGCGGACGAGTTTTGCGACAACGGCGTAGACGAAGACTGCGACGGTGAGATCGACGAGGGCGACGCGGTGGACGCCGACACCTGGTTCTACGACGGTGACGCCGATGGCTACGGCGACGACGAAGGCGAACCGTTGTTGGCCTGCGATCAGCCCAGCGAGTACGTCGCCGACAACACCGACTGCGACGACGGCGACGTTGGTCTCAACCCGGAGACCTACTGGTACGCCGACGCTGACCTCGACGGCTATGGCGATCTCGATACCTACGTGCAGCAGTGCGACATGCCCGATGGCTACGTCGCCGACTTCACCGACTGCGACGACACCGACGGCGATATCAACCCCGCCGCGGAAGAGATTTGTGACGAGGTCGACCACGACTGCGACGGCGAAGACGGTATGTACGACCTCGACGGCGACGGCTGGGCGGCCTGCGAGGGCGACTGCGACGACGACGACATCAACGTCCACCCGGAGGCCGACGAGTACTGCAACGAGATCGACGACAACTGCGACGGCAACATCGACGAGGACACCGCAGTGGACGCTCCGACCTGGTACCTCGACTACGACGAGGACGGCTACGGGGTCGACAGCGAGGCCCACAACCAGATCCGCTGCGACCAGCCGGTCGGCTTCGTTTCCAACGCCGACGACTGCTACGACCTGTCGACGGACTTCTACCCCGGCGCTCCCGAGCTCTGCGACGGGGACGACAACGACTGCGACGGCGAGGTCGACGAGACCCCCGCCATCGACGCCACCACCTGGTACGTCGACGCCGACGGTGACGGCTACGGCACAGAAGATGACGTCATCACCGACGAGTGCCTCCAGCCCAGCGGCTACAGCCCGGATCTGGGTGATTGCGACGACGCCGACGCCAACACCTACCCGGGTGCCCTCGAATACTGTGACGGCCACGACGACAACTGCGACGGCTTCGTCGACGAGGCCACCGCGGTCGACGTGGTGCCCTGGTACGAGGACAACGACAACGACGGCTACGGCAACGCCGCGATCGTGACCCACGAATGTTACGAGCCCAGCGGCTACACCAGCGTCTCCGGCGACTGCGACGAGTACGACTCCACCATCAACCCCGCGGCCATCGAGTACTGCGACGGTACGGACAACGACTGCGATGGTGTGGGTGACGAGGACGACGCGCTGGACGCCGACACCTGGTACGCAGACACCGACGGTGACGGCTACGGTGACGCGGGCAGCGACGAGAACTCCTGCCTGCAGCCCAGCGGCTACATCTCCGACGCTACGGACTGCGACGACGACGACGACACCATCAACCCCGGCGCCGACGAGATCTGCAACGACGGCATCGACAACGACTGCGACGTCAGCTCCGACCTCTGCACCATGGAAGCCATCGACGCCAACGCCATCTTCTACGGCTACGACGCGGACGACCAGGCGGGCCGCTACATGCTCACCATCGGCGACGTCAACCTCGACGGGGTGGACGATCTGATGGTCGGCGCGCTCAAGGCCGAGTCCGAGGCCGGCGGCACCTACATCTACTACGGCTCCACCGATCTACATACGCTGGGTGCGGTCACCATCGGCGACGGCACCGAAGACGCCGCCATCATCGGCGCCGATACCACCTACAAGGCGGCCCAAGCCGGTTCTGGCGGCGGTGACGCCGACGGTGACGGCGCGTCCGACTTCGCCTTCAGCTCCTCGGCGCCCAACTCCTTCACCGGCAGCGCGTGGGTGTTCCTCGACACCCCTGTGGGTACCATGTCCACCGACGACGCCGACCTCATCGTCCACGGCAACAGCAACTGGGACTACTTCGGCGCTGCAGGTGGTATCAACTTGACCACCGACCTCGACGGCGACGGCACGGCCGATCTCGTGGTGGCCGCCTTCGCTGATGACGTGGGCGCCAGCAACGCCGGTTCGGTCTACCTGCAGTACGGCCCCGTGACCCCCGGCACCGAGATCAGCGCCGACTACCTCGACGCCGAGATCTACGGCACCGTGGCCAACGACAGCTTCGGCCGCATCGTCATGGGTCTGGGCGACCTCGACGGCGACGGGCTGGGCTCTTTCGCCGCTGGTACCTACCTGCACTCCACCTACAAGGGCGTGCTGCACATCTTCCACAGCCCGGTCACCGGCTCGGTGGACGCCGCTGACGCTGACGTGATCATCGACGGTGAGAGCACCAGCGACTACTTCGCCACCTGCGTGGCGGCGGGCGACATCGACGTCGATGGCGACGGCTACTACGACTTCATCGTCGGCGCCACCCACGACGACCTGGGCGGGGCCGACGCCGGCGCGGCCTACGTCATTCCCGGCAACGCCACCAGCAATGCGGTGGATGCGCTGTACATCACCAAGCTGTACGGCACCAGCAGCAGCATCAAGTTCGGCGCTGGCGTGGCTGCCACCGACGACTACTACGGCGATCGTACCGGTGTGCAGGGTGTCCTTGTGGGCGCCAGCAACCAGGGCTTGAGCACCGAGGGTGCGGTCTACCTGTTCCTCAACCCGGGCACCGGCAGCGTCCCCATGGACGACGCGGTGGCGGTGATGACCGGCGAAGGCTCCGCCGACGGCCTGGGTGCCTCCCTGCAGTTCTCCGGCGACCTCGACGGCACTGGCCAGGCTGCGGTCATCGCTCCCGCCTACGGGAACGATACGATGGGCTCCAGCGCGGGCGTTGGCTATCTGTTCTTCGACTTCGCCGAGTAGCGGGAAGCAGCCCCAGGGCGCGGTGATCCCTGGATCGCCTCGCCTTGGTCGTCACGTGCAGGCCGCCAGGAGCCCCCATGGTCGACCCGTCCGGTACGGCTGAGAAGCAGGCGCCCACCGACGCGGGCTCACGCCGCTCCGACGCCGCGGCCCTGGCGGGGGGCAGCAGCTGGGTCTTCCTGGGCGCACTGTTCGAGGGCGGCCTGCGCTTCGTGATCACCTGGTACCTCAGCGGTGCGCTGGGGCCGGAGCACTTCGGGGTCTACGCCTACGCGGTCACCGTGGTCACCCTGGTGTCCATGTCCTCGCCCCTGGGCGTCAACCTGGGCATCCTCTACTTCGGCGCCCGCTGGCTGCAGGCCAAGGACCGCGGGCGGCTCAAGGGCTACCTGCTGGCGGGCCTGGGGGTGGTGCTGGTCACCGGGCCCACCGCGGCCCTGGCGCTGGCGGCCATGGGGTTCAGCGGGGTGTTCTGGCAGGACAAACCCGGGGTGTCTCAGGCGGTGATCCTGATCGCACCCACCGTCGCCATCCTGTCGCTGCTGCTCTACCTGGTGTTCTCGCTGCGCTCCGCAAAGGACATGAAGCGCTCCACCATCGCGATGCAGATGACCGTGCCCGCCGCGCTGCTGGCTGGCGTGGTGGTGGTGACCAAGCTGGGCTTCGGGCTCTCCGGGGTGATCGTCGCCTTCACGATGGCCAACGCCCTGGCGATGCTGGTGGCGGGGGCGTCGGCCTGGAAGTGGTTTGGGGTGTTGCTGCACAACCGGGCGGTCCAGCCGGTGTTCGAGCTGCGGCGGCTGGTGGGCTACTCAATCCCCCAGGTGATCCCTGCGGTGATCTACAGGTTGAACCTGTGGATGGACATCATGCTGCTGCTGGTGCTCGGCACCGCCGAGCAGGTGGGCATCTACCGGGTGGCGGTCAGCCTGGTGGTCATGGTGGTGGTCCCGGTCAGCGCGGTGACCACCATGTTCAGCCCTCAGGTGGCCCAGCTCTACCATGCCGGTGCGCTGGACAGGCTGGACAGCTTGCTCAAGGTGGCCACCCGCTGGGTGGTCATCGTGGTCACGCCCTTCTACCTAGTGCTGATCCTCGAGCACCGGTTGATCCTCACCGCCTTCGATCCCGCCTACATGGCCAGCGCCAACATCGTGCTGGTGCTGGCCGCCGGCCAGGCCATCCACGGGGTCTGCGCGCCGTCCAACCGTTTGATCCCCATGTCGGGTCGGTCCGTGCTCGACATGGCCTTCGCCATTGTGGCGGTGACCATCAACATCACCCTGAACTACCTGCTGATCCCGCGCTATGGTGGCATGGGCGCGGCTATGTCTGGAGCCACCACATTCGCGGTCTGGGGGAGCTCTCGGGTCGTCGCCGCGTACGTCATCACCGGCTGCCAGCCCTTCACCACGCGCACCGTGAGCCTGCTGGTCGGTGCCCTGGGCATCGGTGCGGCGTCGTGGGTGTTCTCCCCCGATCAGGCCGTCTTGCACGCCCTGTGCACGGGCTGCGCCATTCTGACCTTTACGGGCCTGGTGGCCACGGTGGGCCGCACACCCGAAGACGGTGAGATCATCGGCCATGTGGGTGGCAAGCTGGCGGGGATGCTCGGCCGGTCCCGCTGATCCTGCCCTCGGGGGATCCCCCGGGCGTCCTGACCCCACATCTGGGTGAATGCGAAGGTCTGGAGGGATAGGTGGCCAGCGTACCGAGCCCCCAGGCCGGCCCCTGGTGAAGATGTCCGCTCAGCCACGCCTCACCCTGATGCCACAGACCCCCAGGGAGTTCTCCCTGATGCTGGGGCTCGGGTTCGCGGGCGTGCTGTTCCTGGTGCTGCTGTTCTCCACCCTCACCCTGCCCTGGCTGCCCCAGTTCGTGGTGTTGCTGTCGGTGCTGGTGGGTCTGTTCTTCTTCACCAAGCCCGAGGTCGCCCTGCTGACCTTCTTTGGGCTGCGGGTGATTATCGACCTGTTGTGGTGGGTCCCGGTTCAGGTCATGAGCTTGAACATGATGGAGCTGTTCAGCGGGGCTGTGGCGGGCCTGGCACTTGTGCTGTTCTACCTGGAGTTCCGACGCTTCACCAACCACCCGGCCATTATTACGTTCATCCCGTACGTCATCTTCATCATGATCGCGGCGGGCCGCAACTACGACGTGCGCGAGGGAGTGGAGACCGTTGCGCGCTACCTGTCGACCTTTCTGCTGATGTTCCTGGTCTCGGCCTTCATGGACACCACCCGAAAGCGCATCCGCATGCTCATGCTGTTCACCGCCACCTCGGTGGTGCCCATCCTGGTGTCCATGTGGTACCTGGCCCAGGGCAGGCTCGAGCTGGAGCTCGACGGCTACAATCGCCTGGTGGGCGGGTACCACAATCTGCACAACCACGCGCTGATGATGATGTTGCTGGCCTGTGTGGGGGTGTTCTGGTTGACCTACACCCGGCGCGTGGGCACCTCGATAATATTCGGGCTGTACCTGCTGGGTTGCCTGCTGGCCCTATACTTCTCCTACGTGCGCACGGCGCAGGTGGGGCTGCTCACCTTTGTGGTGGTCTACCTGTTCCTGTCCAAGCGCCATGGCCTGGCGGTCATGTTCATCGGCATGGTGGGAGTGGCGCTGTTATCCAGCGACCTGCTGCAGGATCGCTTCGACGATTTGTTCGTGTTCTTCCAGTCCAGCACCGACGGCACCGACAGGGGCTTGTTGGGATCGGGGCGCTGGGCGTTGTGGACTGTGTCCATGACCGAGTACCTCAAGTATCCCATCGGGGACATCTTCCTTGGGCTTGGGCTGGGTAAGAACTACATCCTCACCGAGCCCATGTACAGCGCCCGGTATTTCCATCCCTCGGTCGGGTACATGGACCCCCACAACGACTACCTGTCGCTGATGTACCAGATGGGGCCCATCGCGCTGATCTGCTACGTCGTCTTACAGCTCCAGGTGATGCGCTGCGGGTTCGATCTCAAGCGCTTCGGGCGCAGCGCCTGGGCCAAGGAGTTCGGTATCTTCATGGTGGCCCTGAGCTGCACCGTGTTCATCACCAACTTCCTGTCCAACTCCTTCATCTCCCGCATCACCCTGGGTTGGTACTACTGGGGCATGGCGGGGCTCTTGTTCGGTGAACACATGGAGACCATGAAGCTGATCCGGGACAAGAGCGACCAGATGGCTCAGGCCGAGCTGCAGGAACGTAGGACCGAGAGCAAGCAGCGGAGCCAGGTGTCCCCGGGTCAGCTCGCCCAGCCCGGTATGCACACCCGTTCCAAGGGGCTGCGCTGGTTGTGGCGAGGTCGTGTTGGCGGCGGTCCCCGTCGCCCCAGGAGGTGAGTGTGTCTCGATCCCGTGACGGTGTCTCCATCGTGCTGCCCACCATGAACCGCGGCGAGGACATGCGCGCGTTCCTGATCTCGCTGCTGCAGCAGACCGTGCTGCCCCGGGAGTTGGTGGTGGTCGACGCGGGCGAGCCTGTGGAGGCTCTGCTGCGCAGCACCCTCGAGGGAACCCCCATCGCGCTGGTCTACACCCGCAGCGAGCCTGGCACCTCCCTGCAGCGCAACGTGGGCATCGACCTGGCCAGCGGGGAATACCTGTTTTTCCTCGACGACGACATGGTGCTCGAGGCCGACTACATCGAGCGCAGCCTCGAGGCCTTCGAGCTGCCCATGGAGCCTCCGGTCGGTGGCGTGATGGGCAGCCAGATCAACATCCCCCCGGACAGCCCGCTGATCCAGCGACTCTACCACCTGTTCGGCATCGCCCACACCGCCTCGGGTGACGAGTGCGAGCTGTACATCTCCGGCGGCGTGCGCTGGCTGGCCGACCCCAGCCAGATCGTGCCTATCCCCGCGGCGGCCACTGGCCGGGTGGCCTACCGGGCGGCCTGTCTGGATGGCGAGCGTTTCTCCGAGTTCCTGCCTGGCTACACCTTCGCCGAAGATGTGGAATTGGCCGTGCGCATCGCCGCCCGGTGGAGCATCGTGCACCAGCCGGCGGCCCGGCTCGAGCATCGCCACTCGGTGGCTGGCCGCGTGGGCTACGAAGATCGCATCAGCCGGGTGATGTACTCGCGCTTCTACTTCTTCGGCCAGCACCGGGACAAGAACCTGCGCAACCTGGCGTCCTTCGCCTGGAGCCACAGCGGCGAGACGGCGCAGCTGGCCGCGGTTGGCCTGCTCAGGCGGCGCACCGGTCTGCGCCCGGTGATCCGGGGGGTGGCCAACGGCTACCGACTGTGCCTGCGGGATCTGTGGGATCTGCTGGGCGGTGGACAGGGGGAGTCCCCATGAGCTTCGTTCGCCTGATTGCGCCCCGCTTGCGCAAGCTGGCGGCAGCCCTTCGTTTTCCCCGGCTGGCCAAGGACGGGGTCTACGTCCACCCGGCCTCCACCCTCGGCGAGGACACCCACATCGGCCGGGGCACCAGCATCAACGGCCCCTGCTTCATTAGCAGCGGCGGCGGCGCCCGGGTGATCATGGGCAAGCACTGCGCCGTGGGCCACAACCTGCGCATCCGAACCCGCAACCACAGCACCCACTACGCCAGCGTTCAGGACAAGTTCCAGCGGACCCACGGCTTCGTGGACCTCGGCGTCTACAAGGGCGATGTGGTGATCGGCAACGCCTGCTGGTTGGGCGACAACGTGATCGTGCTGCCCGGGGTGGAGATTGGCGACGGCGTGGTCATCGGCGCCGGTGCGGTGGTCACCAAGGACATCCCCCCCTTCGCCATCGCGGCCGGCACGCCGGCCAAGGTCATCCGCTATCGCTTCGAGCGCCCCATCATCGACGAGCTCATCGCGCTGTGCTGGTGGGACTGGGACGACCCGAGGATCGCGGTCAACACCCGCTTCTTCGACACCGACCTCAGCACCTGGCCGGGCACGGTGGCCGAGCTCATCGACGGCTGAGGCTCACCTTCGCAGAGGCAGCCCCGTGGGCTCCTTCTCGGCGAAGCGGTAGCCGAAGCGCTCGATGTCGGTGCGGTACAGTTCCGCCACCAGCTGGCGGGAGGGCTCGTCGTAGTAGTCCTGGTAGCGCTTGTGGTGCTGGATGGGGCGGCTGCGGGCCTGGAGGCGCCGGCTGGCGTCGCGCAGGGCCTTGAGGTGCTTCTTGAGGTCGAGGATGCCGGGCTTCTCCGAGGCGGACTTGTTGACGTGGGGCAGGGCCACCTCGCCCAGGCCCAGGTCTTCGCAGACCACGGCCCAGTCGCGCTTGATGTGCTCGAAGCAGCCCACGAAGTCGACCATCAGCTGGCCGTCGCGATCGAAGATGAAGTCAGCCTGGGGGCGGGTGAACCAGTGCATGTCCTGGTACAGCTCGGTGCGGAAGGCCCGGTGCAGGAACGTGCGGAAGTCCATGACCTTGGCGTAGTCGAGGTACTTGTAGAAGCTGACCATCCGGTGCCAGGGGTTCCGCACGAAGGCGAAGCTGTAGTAGCTGTCGAACTGCTCTTGGGTCATGTAGCGCAGCGGCACGTACTCGCGGGCCAGCAGGTGGGCCAGGGCCGGGGGGCCCAGCTCGGGGCGGTCGTTCGAGCGCAGCAGCAGGGGGGCACGGTTCTCCCAGCTGAGGTCGAGCTGGTCGAGGAAGACGTGCTCGATGCTCTGGCCGGCGACCTTGGGTACGTGGACGAAGACACACTTGTGGTGGTGGGAGATCATCGGTGCTCACCTCTCGGTTCGACGGGCCAGTACGACCATGGTGTCGCCGCGGTGGAGCCAGGGGCCCGCCAGGGCCATCGGCGCGAAGAGGGCGGTGTAGGGCAGGCGATAGGGCCGGCGAACGTGGCCGAGCACGCCGCCGAAGCTGTAGCTGAGGCGGATGCGCTGGTCGACCAGCTGGACCAGCTCGAGGTTTGCCTCGCGCAGCAGCCGGCTGATGGTGCGCTTGGAGAACTGGTACAGGTGGTGGGGGGGCTCGGGGTGGGGCCAGCGCCCGGTGAGCCGCGCGATGGGGAGGGAGGCGCGGGGGAAGAGGCCGTCGATGTTGGGGGTGGTGATGGCCACCAGGCCGCCGGGCCGCAATAAATTGTGGACGTGGCCCATAGTGCCCAGGGGATCGGGCACGTGCTCGATGACATCCCAGAGGGTGACCAGGTCGAAGGAGCCCGGCTCGAAGGGCTCTTCGGCCAGCGTGCCGGTGACCACCTCGAGCCCGTGCTCACTGCGCGCGATCTCCGAGGTGTCCTTGGAAAACTCCAGCCCAACGGCCCGCCAGCCTGCGTCGCGGGCCACGCGAAGGTAGGCCCCCACCGAGCAGCCGATGTCCAGCAGGCGTCCGGGCTCCATGTGCTGGCTGATGATGGCGTGGTGGGCCCGGGCCTCCCGCAGGTGCAGGCGGTCCATGCGCCGGCTCCGGACCTGGCTGTGGTAGCCCGACTCGAACGAGTAGATGCGCGCGAGCTCCTCGGCGCTGGGAGGGTTGGCCACGTAGGTCAGCTCGCACTCGGTGCAGGTCATCAGGCGGAAGCCAGCCTTCTCGAACAGGGGGCTGGCCGAGGGGCTGCCGCAGAGGGCGCAGCCGGGCTCGTTGCTGGCTTGGCTGCCGGTCATGCACGTTCCTCGGGACCACGGGGTGGGGGCTCGCTATCGTGACCCCTCAGCGGGAGCAAGGTCCCTGGCACCCCGCGGTAGGGCGGATGTGGGCGGGGCGAATCCAGAGCATGGTCCAGAGCCTCGGAGGGATCGATCCAGCCGTTGGGGCCCATGTAGACCGTGTGGCCTGCGGCCTCCACGGAGATTGCCCTGGTCGGTGCCTCGCGATAGTCCGGCCGCCGAGAGCCCCTCTGGGAGACCCTATGCGCAAGCCGGACTTCTTCATCGTCGGTGCCGCCAAGTGCGGCACCACAGCGATGAACGACTACCTGGGCCAGCATCCCGAGATCTTCGTGCCCGACCTGAAGGAGATCCACTTCTTTGGGCAGGACCTCGACATGCGGCTGGCCCGAGAGCGCGACACGCTGGATGCGTACCTGGCGCGCTTCGAGGGCGCCGAAGGCTGCAAGCGGGCCGGTGAGGCCTCGGTCTGGTACGTGTATAGCCGCACGGCGGCCCAGGAGATCAAGGTCTTCGATCCTGACGCCCGCATCATCATCATGCTGCGCGACCCGGTGGAGTTCATGTACTCCCAGCACTCCCAGGCCATGCACAATGCGCTGGGAGACGAAGACATCCTGGACTTCGGCGAAGCCCTGGCCGCTGAAGAAGACCGGGTGCGGGGTCGGCGCATCCCCCCCCAGACCACCATGCCCGATCAGGTCTTCTACCGGCGCATCGCCCGCTTCACCGAGCAGGTACAGCGTTACTTCGACCTGTTCCCCCGCGAGCACATCCACGTCATCGTGTTCGACGACTTCAAGGCCGACAACCTGGCCACGGTGCAGGGCGTCTACCGCTTCCTGGGGGTCGAGCCCGACTTCGAGCCGGAGACCCCGATCATCAACCCCAACAAGACCTACCGATCCTGGGCCGTGCGCAAGCTGCAGCAGCGCATCCCCTCCAAGGCCAAGCACCTGGTGCCCAGCGGCCTGCGCCAGAAGGCCAGCGACGCCATCTACGCCCTCAACAGGGTCTACGAGCCTCGCAAGGCGATGGACGCAACCCTGCGCCGCGAGCTCCAGCGCGAGTTCGCCCCCGAGGTCGCCGCGCTGGGCGATCTCATCGGCCGCGATCTCTCCCATTGGTCCCGGGAGTAGACGTGTTTTTGGTCACCGGCGGTGCGGGCTTCATCGGCTGTCATACGGTCCGTCTGCTCTGCGAGCAGGGTGTGGCGGTGCGGGTGCTCGACGATCTCTCGTCTGGCTTCGAGGCCAACTTGGCGGGCCTGCCCGCCGAGCTCGTGGTCGGCAGCATCACCGATCGGGCCACCGTGGAGCGGGTGATGGAGGGCTGCAGCCACGTCATCCACCTGGCCGCCATCCCCGGCGTGCCGGCGTCGGTGGACGACCCGGTGCGCTCGGACCTGGTCAACGTCAACGGCACGGTCACCGTCTTCGATGTCGCCCGGCGTCTCGGCGTCCAGCGGACGGTCTACGCCAGCTCATGCGCGGTCTACGGCCAGACCGAGGGGCGCGTGGTGCGCGAGCCCGACGCGCTGCACCCCACCAGCCCCTACGCTGCCGCCAAGGCCGCCGATGAGCTGTACGCCGCGGTGTTCAGCGAGACCCTGGGGCTGCCGTGTGTGGGCGTGCGCTACCAGAACGTCTTTGGTACCAAGCAGGACCCTTCAGGTGCCTATGCCGCGGTCATCCCTCGTTTTGTCGAGCTGGCGCTCCGCGGCCAGCCTTTGCCCATCCAAGGCGATGGCGAGCAGAGCCGCGACTTCGTGGCTGTGGCCGATGTGGCCCGCGCCAACGTGCTCGCGGCCACCGCGCCAGGCGCCCGTGGTGTCTACAACATCGGCACTGGCCAGCGAACCACGGTCAACCAGATCGCCCAGCTGGTGCTGCGGGAGATCTCCAGCGGGGTGGGCGTCGAGCACCAGCCGCCCCGCCAGGGCGACATCCGCCACATGCGCAGCGATCCGGCCAAGGCTCATGCCGAGCTGGACTGGCAGGCTCGCGAAGACTTCTCCGCCGCCATGGCCGAGACCATCCGCTGGTACAGGGGACGTGTGTAGCGACGCGTGTAGTAGCGGGCCCTGGGGTTAGCTCCCCAGCCGCTCCACGATGGCCTGGACGATGCGCTCGCTGGCCTTGCCGTCGCCGTAGGGGTTGTGGGCCCGGTGCATGGCCTCGTAGGCGGCCGGGTCGAACAGCAGGGCTTCGGTGTTCTCGATGATGGCAGCGCGGTTGGTGCCCACCAGCTTGACCGTGCCTGCCTCGACGCCTTCGGGACGTTCTGTGGTCTCGCGCATGACCAACACCGGCTTGCCCAGGCTGGGGGCCTCTTCCTGGATGCCGCCGGAGTCGGTGAGGATGATGGTGGAGCGGTCCATCAGCCGCACGAAGGGCTCGTAGTCCAGGGGCTCGATGAGGTGGATGTTGGGCAGGCCCGTGAGGGTGGCGTTGACCGGCCCCCGCACGTTGGGGTTGAGGTGCATGGGGTAGACGTAGTGAACCTGGGGGTGCCGCTCCGCCAGGGTGCGGATGGCGGTGCACATGTCCAAAAATCCCTGGCCGAAGCTCTCGCGCCGGTGGCCGGTGATGAGCACCATGGGGGCGCCGGGGTCGGCTACCACGGGGTAGGCGGAGCCGTACAGGGCGCGCCAGGGCTCGAGGGGCTTGGCCACAGCGCGGTCGCGCACCATGAGCAGGGCGTCGATGACGGTGTTGCCCGTGACCCAGATGTCTTCGTCGCGGAGGTTTTCGCGCAGCAAGGCCTGGCGGGAGCCTTCTGTCGGAGCGAACAGGAAGGAGCAGATGCGGTCGGCCAGCTGGCGGTTGGCTTCTTCGGGGAAGGGGGCCGCCAGGTTCCAGGTGCGAAGGCCAGCTTCGACGTGGCCTACGGGAACGCCCGCATAGAAAGCCGCCAGGGCGCCGGCCATGGTGGTGGTGGTGTCGCCGTGGACCAGCACCACGTCGGGCTTCTCGGCCTCGAGCACGGGCTTGAGCCCCAGGATCACCCGGGAGGTGAGCTCGAAGAGGGTCTGGTTGGGCTGCATCAGGTCCAGGTCGTGGTGGGGATGCAGGTCGAACAGATCCAGCACCTGGTCCAGCATGTCGCGGTGCTGGCCGGTGACGCACAGGCGCTGCTCGGTGTCGGGGCAGGCCTCGATGGCCTTGACCAGGGGGGCCATCTTGATGGCCTCGGGGCGGGTACCAAAGACGGTGAGGACGCGAATGGGCGTGGCCATGGGGACGGGCTCCTGGGGGGACTGGCTCATTAACCCGGGTTGTTGCTCGGCCCTGGACTACGGATACGGTGAGCTGGCGGGTTTCCGTTGGGAGGGGGCGCGTTATGCTTCGCTCGAAACTACATTCGGTGCCCGCTATGATGTTCCGCGCTCTCCCCATCCTGATCATCTCCGTCAGCCTCGCTGCCTGCAACGCCTCTTGGAAGGTCCAGGATGCCGATGGCGACGGCTACACCCCCCTCGATGGCGACTGCTGGGACAGTGCGGAAGGCCCAGGTGTAAGCGGGCTCTCCGGCGCCGACATCCACCCGGCGTCCACCGAGCAATGGTACGACGGCTTCGATCAGGACTGCGCGGGTGACGACGACTACGACCAGGATCTCGATGGGTACGTGCCGGATAGCTATCAGGGCCTGGCCACCAGCAACATCGAGGGCAGCGGCCAGCTCCCAGCGGGCGACTGCTGGGACGATCCCATGGTGATCCCCGAAGAGCAGCGCGTGGTCTCCTCGGGGCTCACCGACGCGCAGGGCACCAGCCTGAGCTGGGAGCAGCCCACCGCCGCGGGTGTCCACCCCGAGACGGACGAGATCTGGTACGACGGAGCCGACAGCGACTGCGGCGCCGACGACGACTTCGATCAGGACACCGACGGTTTCGCCGCGGCGACCTACCCCAACCGCTCGGGGGCTTTCGGCGACGACTGCATTGACGGCAGCGACATCGATCCCGACAACCCCGCCGGGTTGGTTGCTGGCGATGTCAACCCCGATGCCACCGAGACCTTCTACGACGGCACCGACCAAGACTGCGACAACAACGACTGCGACAGCGACGGCGACGGCTACGACGCCGACCCCGCCGACTTGGGCTACTGCGAGAACGACGACTGCGACGATACCGATCCGGCACGCTTCCCGGACCCCAGCATCCCTGAGATCTGGTACAACGGCGTCGACGAGAACTGCGACAACAACGACGGCGACCAGGACGGCGATGACTACTGGGCCCTGGACTACCTCGAGCAGGTGGCGGCCAGCGGTGGTACGCCCATGGAGATCCCGGTCGGCTACGACGGCGACTGCGACGACCTGGACTTCGGGACCTACCCCGGAGCCGCCGACGCTTGGTACGACGGCGTCGACGCCGACTGCGCTGGTGACGACGACTTCGATCAGGACCTCGACGGCTACCCGCACGATGCCTACGGCGGCACCGACTGCGACGACAGCAACGTCGACGTCAACCCCGACGCCCTCGAGACCTGGTACGACGGCGTGGACCAAGACTGCGACGGCCTGAGCGACTACGACCAGGACCTCGATGGGCACGACTCCGACGCCTACACCGGCGACGACTGCGACGACACCGACGTCGGCATCAGCCCCAGCGCCAGCGAGACCTGGTACGACGGGGTCGACAGCGACTGCGATGGCGCCAGCGACTACGACCAGGACACCGACGGGTACGACTCCGACGCCTACGCCGGGTCCGACTGCGACGACACCAACGGCGCGGTCAACCCCGGCGCTTCCGACACCTGGTACGACGGGGTCGACAGCGACTGCGACGGCGCCAGCGACTACGACCAAGACGCCGACGGCTACGACTCCGACGCCTACACCGGGTCCGACTGTGATGACACCGACGCCGCGGTCAGCCCTGGCGCCTCCGACACCTGGTACGACGGGATCGACAGCGACTGTGATGGCGCCAGCGACTACGACCAGGACGCCGACGGCTACGACTCCGACGCCTACACCGGGTCCGACTGCGATGACACCTCCGCCTCGGTCCATCCGGATGCTGGCGAGACCTGGTACGACGGCATCGACAGCGACTGCGACGGCGCCAGCGACTACGACCAGGACGCCGACGGCTACGAGGCCGATACCTACGGCGGCACCGACTGTGTTGACACGAACGAGGATGTTCATCCCGGCGCCAGTGAGATCTGGTACGACGGGGTCGACAGCGACTGCGACGGTGGGAGCGACTACGACCAGGACGCCGACGGCTACGACTCCGACGCCTACGCCGGCACCGATTGCGCCGACATGGATGACACCCGCAACCCCGGCGTGACCGAGACCTGGTACGACGGGGTCGACAGCGACTGCGACGGCGCCAGCGACTACGACCAGGACGCCGACGGCTATGACTCCGACGTTTACGCCGGCTCCGACTGCGACGACACCGTCTCGGGCATCAACCCGGGGGTCGTCACCGACGACGCCACCACCTACAACATGGTCGACGACGACTGCGACGGCTGGCTCGACGAAGACTCCGTTGGTAGCGGTTCCCTGATCATTACCGAGATCACCAAGACCTCCACCGCCGGCAGCGCCAGCAGCTACACCACCAACCGCGACGCCAACTGGTTCGAGATCTACAACACCGAGTCCTTCGACCTCTCCCTGGACGATGCGGAGTTCCGGGTCTGCGTCATGTACGGGACCAGCTGGGGCGGCGGCTTCACCGACAGCGAGCCCAACTGGGGCGACTGCTACTCGGTCGACTACTTCGCGGTCTCCCCCGACGCAGGGCTGATCATCGCCGCTGGCGGCTATGCCACCTTCTGCGCCGACGATAGCGTCTTCGATGACCCCACCGACTGTGACTACACGTGGAAAGACACCGCCACCTGGACCGGCAGCAACCCCAACGGTCGCGCCTATTCCATCGACGACTTCCTGTACTACGACCAGAACGGGATCGTGGCGGTCTACTACGCCGGCTCGCACAGCGACGAGGTCGGCTGGTACTACGCCACCGACGCCAGCTCTCCCTGGCCCTACCTGCTGCGCTACTCCTTGACCCTGAGCCTGGCGGCCTACGACCTCACCAGCAACGACGACGGGTCCAACTGGTGCTACGGGTCCACCAGCGAGATCTGGGCGTCTACGCCCATCAACAACTTCGGTACGCCCGCCGCCGCCGACGCTGGCTGCCCCTGATCTCGCGTCCGGCATGAGCCGCCTTCCCATCCGCAGCGGTCAGCGGGTGGTGTTCGCGGGTGACTCCATCACCGACGCCGGGACATTGCCTGGGTCAATCGCGGTGTAGGCGGCGACATCACACGCGATCTGCGGCTGCGCTGGGAGCGCGAGGTGCTCGCTGATCGTCCGGACTGGCTGGTGTTGATGATCGGCATCAACGACTGTGTGGGTCTGATGGGCTACCCGGCCGCAGAGATGCTCGAGCGCTACCACCTCGAGCTGGCGCGCCTGCTGGACGCGGCTCGGGCCTCGCGGGCACACGCTCATCGCCTTGGAGCTGTTCCGGGTGATCGGCGGGGGATGACCGCGAGCCCGGTTATAGGTCCAATACCCGCGTCTCTCTTTGTCCTGGAGGATCCATGCGTCGCGCTCTGCTCCCCGTCAGCCTGCTCTTGCTCGGCCTCACCCTGGCCTGCAACCCCAACTCGGTCGGCGACGACACCGCGCCACCAGAGGCCGACACCGACACCGACACCGACGCTGACACCGACACCGACACCGACACCGACACCGACGCGGACACTGACGCCGACACCGACGCGGACTCCGACGCCGATGCCGACACCGACGCGGACTCCGACGCCGATGTTGATCCCATCGGCGAGTACTACACCGGCGACTTCGAGGTGTACGTGGCCGAGACCAACCTGCTCAACTTCAGTGACACCTGCATGGGCACGGTGGAGCTTTGGTACAGCACCGACCAGGACCCCCCGTTCCAGGGCAGCTACACCTGCCTGTTCCAGGCCGACCTGGCGTCCATGGGCGAGCAGACCGCCGAGCTCGAGGCTTCCGGAGACGAGGTGCTCGTCGGCGTGGCGCTGATGGAGGTTCCCCACATGGATACCTACGAGATCCCTTGGGAAGGCACCTTCGAGGACGACGCCATCATCGGTGTTGGTGCCTACAACGAGACAGTGGAGTTCCACGGCTACAAGCTGTTCGTCGAGCTCGCTATGACCTTCGAGGCGGTCCACACTCAGTAGCGCCGCCCCTGTTCCCCATGAACCTCCGTCTGCGCCGCGCCGCGGCTTCTGTCATCGGTGCGTCCATTGGCCGCAACGATGACCTCGCCCTTTTCTTAGGGTGCCCGATGCACCTCGAGGATGCCTGCACCTGCCAGTCCGGGGCTGGTCCACACCAGCTCACCAGGCTCGAGCGCGAGGGCGCGATGTTCACCGTGGTGCTGGGGTACGAAGCCTTTCACGGACAAGATCCCGCGGTTCGCTTCGCGGCTGTTCGGCTCTTGCACGGAGAAATGTATGTCGCTGTAGCGGACCAGTACGGCGAGGGCTCGGCCTTGGATCCCTCGGACCCGCGGTGCGTAGCTCCCCATGCAGTTGCTGGAATCGCACGCCTCGTGGACCGCGTCGATGAGTGCACGGATGGCTTCGGCGTCCATGGGGGTGCCGGTCGTCGTGGTGGACGCCACCGGGACGGTAAGCAGGGGGATCCTCAGGCGGTTCGCGGTCCAGGAGAGAGCGGAGTGCTCCTGGCTCCATTTGCCCGGGAGCCACGCACCGGTCGTCGGCCACGAAGACAGGAGGATGCACACAGCGCAGACGCCGACGGCCGCTACCCAGCGTGGGCGGGGGGGTAGCCCGCGCCAGCTCGCGACACAGGCCCCCGCCAGGATGGGGGCGAGGGGAAGCAGGTACCTGGTGTCGTAGGGTAGGGTCGCGGTGAGGACGCCCAGGGCCAATGCGGTTCCGATGAGCCGCGAGACGAACGCCCAGCCTCCCGTCTTGGTGAGCAGGGCGATGACCAGGGCCGTCGGGAGCAGCAGCTCCAGGAATGGGACCAGCGCTTTGGTGGTGGTGAGGGCGGTGTGCAGCTGCCCCATGTGGTTGCCCCCGCGCATGACCCACTGGGTCTCCTCGTGCTCCAGTCGTCCCCAGAGCTGCTCCTGGACCAGGATGTACCATGGTGCGGCGATGGCGAGGATGACCGCCGCTGCGCCGCTGAGGTTCAGCAGCGGACGGAGTGGCTCGGCTCTCGCGCTGCGCCAGGCGCCCCAGGCGCCCCACGCCGTGGCGAGCACGAGACCCACCAACACGGAGGCCACCGGCACCCATGCCTGTGGGGAACCGGCTCGGTAGGACGATACGTAGCGGCTCTCTCCCATCAGCAGGATGAGCCAGCACGCCAGTCCGCAGGTCCCTATGAACCCCAGCGCGAGTGGGAGCCTCACAGCCCAGCGGCGATGGGATCCGTAGAACGCCCGAGCGGCTGCCACCGCGAGAGGCACGGCCAGGAATACGAACCAGGTCCACTTGGCGTACAGGCCGCAGGCGGCTGCCAGCGCGAACCCCATGCTGGCGAGGGGCCGCCTAAATCCATCGGAGCGCTCGAGGAGGATGAGAGAGATCCCCACCGTCGCGGTGAGGGTGACATCGATGAGGTAGACGTTCGAGTAGGCCAGCGTGATGGGGGTGACGCAGGCCAAGAAGATGTAGGCCCAGGCCCCTGCTCTTCCCCACAGCAGACGTCCCGCCACCGCCGCCACCCCCGCATGGGCGAGAGTGAAGACCAATAGGGATGCGCGCGCGGACTCGATGGTCTTCGACACCGCGAGGAAGGGCAGCCCCACCGCGTAGCCGAGGTTTGGATAGGCGTCCCCGGAGAAGAACAGGGCGTGGGCCCAGCTCGATGTGTCCATGTTCCGCTGCAGGGTCTGCTGGAGGTCCAGTAGCTTGGCCAGGTGGGCGCTCTCGTCGCTCCAGGGCATGGGACTCGCTGCCTGCCAGGCCCAGAGGTCGACACAGAGCAACAGGGCTGCGAACGCTGCGAGCAGCAGCCCGTCTATGATGAGCTCGGCGGTGGGGCCGCGCTGGTCTGCCGATGGTGATGCGCTCGGAGTTCGACGTCGGCCGAGCATGGGGTGGCTCCGTGTAGTTGTGTTCGGCGCGCAGCAGCGGGCCCTTCGAGGGCGCATATACGTTCCCATGTAGCGTTTTTGGGGCGAGAGCGGTGTCGAGCCCCTGGTGTTAGCCCTGCTGCATGGTCCACCGTCTCGTTCGTCCCTGGCCCCCGAAGTCCGATCTCGGGTTGACCGGGCGCGGTGTGTGGGCCATCCTCGCCGTCGCAGCCTCGGGGGTGGTGGAGGGGTGCGGGGCTCGGCCCTGTCCCAGCGAGATGGCGGCCATCCGGTCTGGTGACCAGGTTCTCTACTGCATCGACCGGCACGAGGTCTCGGTGTCCATCCAGGACGAGAATGCGGCCCTTGATGAACCGGCGGCTCCCTTCATCGCACGGGGCACCTTCCGGTCCCAGGCTGGTTCGCTTCCCGTGTTGCGCATCTCCTACGACGATGCCGTCGGCCTCTGCGAGAAGACTCCGGTGGTGATGGATGGCGTCACGGTAGGCTACAAACGAATGCCCAGCCTCGACGAGTGGCTCGATGCAGCGGACGGCGTGGTGGGCCCGGGAGGCTCGGCCTTTCCGTATGGCGAGAGCTACGAGCCCGGGCGATGCAACCACGGTGACCCCGAGCACGGAAAACTGCAGCTCACCGGTAGCTTCCCAGGCTGCAAGAGCGCCTTCGGAGTGTTCGATCAGCTCGGTAACGCCTTCGAGTGGGCCGACTCCGGCATCAGGATCGACATCGCAGCGACCCTCGAGGCCTTCGCGAAGCGGGGGCTGCAGCTCGAGATCGGCGACGGCGGTGTGCTGCGCGTTGCCGAGAGCGACGCGCGGCGGCTGCTCCGCTGCGACGCGGCGGGCATGAAGCCGTTGACCCTCCGTCGCGATGCTGATGGCCACCTGAGTCAGGGCACCTATGGGTCGAAGCAGCACGCTGCGGGCATCCTGGTCTTCAAAGACCGCCCCATCAGCTCGTCCAACGCGCTCCCGGTGGCCTTTCTCTGCGAGGCCGGCGAGGAACGCTGCACCATGATGCTTCGGCGGAATGATGAGGGTCAGACCGTGCCCGTCAAGGTGGGTGGGGCCTTCTACACGAAGTCGCCTTGGCCTGACGCGGCCATGAACCACACCCACGACTTCGATGGCACCATCACCTTCCGCTGTGCCTCGGATCCGGTCAAATAGCGGGCGGCCTAGTACCTGAATCTGGCTGAGTTCGCCCCACCCACCGACGCTGGCTAGTCGAGGCTACCGGCGTAGGTACAGGCTGGCACGCCGACGCCGAGCACTGGCTTCTGCCAACCGTCCGCATTCCGAGGCACGATGAGTTCTGCTCGTCCCGCAAATGGTTCCAAGTAGAATGTCGATTCAGTGCTCGGCGGCCACGCCTATCGCCTCGCCTCGTCGTCACCCTCGACCATGCGCACCGGGATGGGCGCGCTGGCCGCACCTGCGTAGACCGACAGGTGCGGGAAGGGGATCTCGATACCCTCGGCATCGAAGCAGCGCTTGACCTCTTCGTACAGGTCACTGCGGGTCTGGAAGAACTCGTTGGAGTCGGCCCAGCAGGAGAACTGCAGCTCCACCCCCGAGGCGCCGAAGCCGAGCACGAACACCATGGGTTTGGGCTCTTCCAGCACCTTGGGGTGGTGCTCCGCCAGCTCGAACAGCACCGAGCGCACCCGCGCGATGTCTTCTTTGTAGGCCACGCTCACCATGATGTCGGCGCGGCGGATGGAGAAGCGGGTGAGGTTGACGAAGTCGGCCTTGACCATGCTCTCGTTGGGCACCCGCACGAAGCGGTTGTCGAAGGTGCGCAGCTTGACCGAGAGCAGATCGATGGAAAGCACCTCGCCGGTGGTGGTGCCCACGGTGACGGCATCACCCACCTCGAAGGAGCGCTCCAGGGCCAGGAACAGGCCCGAGATCAGGTTGGACGCCGAGGTCTGCGACGCGAAGCCCACGGCCACCGTGAGGATGCCTGCCGTGCCCAGCAGCACGCCCAGGTCGAAGCCGAGCTGTCGCAGCGTGGAGGCCACCACCAGGCCCACGGCCGTCCAGAACACCAGCCGCTGCACGAGCATCACGGTGTCGGTGGACCAGAAACGACGGGTGAAGCGGGTGACCAGTGCCGTGAGCACACGGGCCAGCACCAGCCCACAGGTGAACACCAGGCCAGCTCGCACCCAGGCGGAGGCCTGGTCGGAGCTCAGCCAGCCGTTGATGGTGTCGAGGAAGGGGTCCATGGTGGCTCCCGGATGCTGCCGCGGGGGTCAGGGAATGAGGGAGTGGCTGAACACCGAACCGAGGGCCCGGGAGACCACGTTGCCGGCTTCCTGGTTGCGGGCTGGAGCGACCCGTTCGGCGCTTCCCGCCTCGTCGGGGGAGCTGGCGACCACCTCGACATCGACCTCGTCGCTGCCTTCCTTGTGTACCACCAAGATGCGGGAGGTCCAGTAGGTGCCATCGTTCGAGCGGTGCAAGGGAAGCCGTGGAACGGGCAGGCGCAGGCGCACGATGGGCAGAGGCATCGAAGATTGGTTTCGGATGACCAGGGGCGTGATGGCCCGGTGTGGCGAAACCGGACCGTCCGTGATGCGCTGGCGCAGCGGCTGCCGGCCGGCGTAGCAGCGCTCACCCGCGATCGTGTTGGCGCCGAACCAGGTCTCCTTGGGTTGGACGCAGGGCAGCTCGGCGAGCAGCAGTTCACCGTCGTTGACCCTGATCCCTGCCCACAATGGCGTGGTGACGTAGAGCCGAACGGTGGCCTGGGGCGCCACGGTGACATCGTGCGACGGCCGAACGATCACCGCCCGGTCCGCCAGCAGAGGCATGATCGCCAGCGGACCCTGGGTCTGCTGGAATGCGAAGGTGCGCTGGTGGACGTCGTCACCGAGCATCTCCCGAGCCGCATCACGTTCCAGCATCATGCGCGGTGTTTCGCTGTAGGGTGCGTGCCGCCAACAGAGCGTCCAGCGTTGGTCGCCTCTGGTCGCGGATAGATCCAGGTAGCCCACCCGAACGCGCAGGTGCTCACCTGCCGCGAGCTCATGCTGGGTGAAGATATCGCTCATCTCGCCTCCGCGGTGCGGGTGACGTTGGGCTAGTCCTTCAGCAGGGTCACCGGTGGGTGGGTGGCGTACAGGGCAGCCAGGTCGGCGAGGGCGGCCTGCAGCTCGGGCTGGTCGAAGTACTCCGCGCCGATGCTGCCGTCGGACCACCTCTCCTCACCATCGTACTCCCAGTTCAGGAACATGCCGCAGGAGGGCACGGTGGCCATGACGCCGCCGTAGTGCCGGATCTCTTGGGCGGTCATGGGGTAGTGATTTGGGCGCCACCCCGGTCGCCCGGCGGAGCCGTCGCCGCCGTCGGCGATGTTGAGCCCGTTGATGACCCCAAGGCCCAGCCGTTCAGCTCGGTCTTCCTGGACGGTGGCGTAGGCTTCCACGGGGCCTTCTTTGGCCTCGTATTGGTTGACCGAAGCGTCGACCCAGATGTACTTCCCGCCTTCGGGGGTCGGCATGTGGGTGGCTTTCTGGCGCACGTAGGTCATCAAGCCCGGGAAGAGTTCCTTGCTGGTCCGGGCCATCTCTTCGAGATCCGCTGCGTCCGGGTCGCGCCCGGGGAAGTTGCGGATGTCGTCCAGCAGCATGTGGCCCACCAGGGTGCCGTCCGCGATGTAGGGCTCCAGGCCAGCCCCCTTCCAGCGGCGCAGCTGTTGCTTCCACAGCTCGAGGTCGAAGTCACCGTGCACGGTGTAGGCGTGGTGGTCGTCGGTCAGCCGAAGGGTGATCCACATGCCTGCGTCACGAACCATGGGCAGCAGCGTCTGCACCGCCCACCTGGGGTTCTCGCTGGCGACCTGGAAGCCGGTCATGCCGTAGCGGGCCTGCACGTCGGCGAAGCCTTCGGGCGAGATGTGGCCGTTCAGACCCCAGAAGCCGTACATCGGCGCGGCGGGACCGGCGGTGGGAGGACCGGACACAGCTGGAACATCGAGGGGAGCCGTGGGTGGCCCCGCTGCCTCCGTGGGGCCGCAGCCGATCCCTACTGCCAGAGCGGCGATCAGCGATGCGAGGGGGGGGGGCTTCTGCATGGCTCTCCTGGCTGTGACGGTGGCCCCCTCAGAACACGGAGACGTTGATGAAGACCTGATCCCCGGCCAGCAGAGGTACATCGGGGTTTGTGCCGTCGAGGATGCGCTTGACGTTGACCCGGATGCGCTGGTCGCCCCTCAGGATGTACACCTTGCGGAGGTTCGCGGTGGGCAGGGCCCCGCCCACAGCGGCGATGCTGCGGGACACGGTGAGACCTTCGCGGAAGGTGAGTTCGCCGGGCTTGCTCACGCTGCCCATGACCGAGACCAGGCTCTGAGGCACGAACACGACGTCCCCGGCCAACAGGATGAAGGGGTCGTTGGTCTGCGCCAGCAGCTGCTCGTAGTGCATGATGAAGGTCTCGCCGTCGTCTCCGCCACGGGTGATGCGGACCTCGTTGACGCCTTCGGTGTTGAGGCCGCCCGCCAGGCTGAGCATGTCCAGCACAGTGGTGGGGCCTTGCAGGAAGTAGAGCCCCGGGGATGAGACCGCGCCCAACACCTGCACGGGCTGGCTGCCGTACGCGGAGACGGAGACCGTGACGTGCGGGTTGTTCAGGAAGCCTTCCATGAGCCGCGCCCGCAACCGGGCGCCCACCGAGGCGGTGGTCATCCCATCCACCGGGACGATCCCGATGAGAGGGAAGTCGAGCACACCCGCGGTGGACACGGTGTAGGTCCCCGTGAGGGACTCCTCGCCGTAGACCTGGACGGTGAGATCGTCGCCCGCGCCGATGCGGTACAGGGCACCGTCGGGGAGGACCTCGGGTGGCGTGCTGGCGGGTTCAGCGTCCGCGGCCGGCTCGAGCAGGGTGCTGGGGTCCACGGCTCCAGACGGAACGGCCCGGGCGGCCCTGGGCGTGCAGCACAGCAGTGCTGCAATCAGGGCGATGTGGACCAGGGTGTTCATCTCTTGGTTCCTCGTCGGCTTGCTAACCTGCGCAGCAGTCCACGGTGGCCCTCGGCCCGGACCGCTGCGTACAGCTCGCTGTAGGCGCCAGCCATCTGGGACACGTCGAAGCGCTCGCGGGCCCGCTGCGCTGCGGCCGCCCCCCGGGCGTCGATGGAGGCTCGGTCGCTCAGCAGGGCCACCAGTGCATCCGCAAAGCCCGACATGTCGCCGGCTTGCACCAGGGCCCCCGTCTCGGGCGTCACCAGCTCGGGCACGCAGCCCACCGCGGTGGCGATCACGGGCTTGCCCGCGGCCATGGCTTCCATGACCACCAGGGGGTTGCCCTCCCAGTCCGAGGACAGGACGAAGGCGTCGGCGGCCGTGAGCAGCTCGGGCAGGTTGGACACCACGCCGAGGAAGCGCACGCGGTCGCCCAGCCCCAGGGCGGCGACCTTGGCTTCGAGCTCGCTCCGCAGATCGCCGTCGCCGGCGAAGAGCAGGTGGGCTCCAAGCTCGGTGATGCGGGGGTCCGCGAAGGCGTCGAGCATGCCGGTGTGGTTCTTCTGGGTGTTGAGCCTGCCGGCCGTGATCAGCAGGGGGACCTCTGGGCCGATACCCAGCGATGCGCGGGCGGCGTCCCTGACGCCAGGCTTGGCGGCGAAGTCGGCGACCACGATGCCGTTGGGGATGCTCCACTTGGGCTCGATGCCGTAGGTGGCCTGGATGCTGCGTGCGACCTCACCGCCGATGGCGACGGGCACGACGCTGCCCCGGAATGCGTAGCGGCTGAAGGTGAGATCCAGGCCCTCGGCCTCGCGCTCCGCCAAGTTGTGGACGGTGTGCACCACCGGCGCCTGCAGCCGTCCCAGACGTCGGGCCGCCACCACGTACTTGAGCACGTGCAGGTGGGTGTGGAGCACGTCGGGCTCGAGCCCCTTCAGGATGCGCGTCAGGCGCAGCACGACGGGCAGGTCCAGCCCGGGCTGCTTGCCCAGGAAGTGCACGCCGATGCCGGCGGCTTCGATCTCCGCCTGGATCCAGGACCCGGCGGCGTCGAACAGGGAGACGACCGAGACCTCGTGCCCCGCGCGCTGTTGCTCCAGCGCCAGCAGGGCGGCGATGCGCTCGGCACCACCGACATCGAGGGAGGGGATCACTTGGACGATTCGCATCTCAGACCTTCTTTAGGTAGCGGAGGTCCCGCGGGTTCCACGCTCCGGTGGCGTAGCCGATCACCGCGTAGACGATGGCGCCCACGGCGATAGTCAGGGTGACGTGGATCTCGGGCATGAAGTGGATGGCGCCAGCCATACCCACGGCGGGTACGCCGACGCGGACCAAGGTCCGCATCAAGCTGGGACGTACCACCAGCGGAGCGACCCGCCAGCTCAGGAAGGCCAGCAACACCGCCTCGGTCAGCAGCGTGTTGCAGGCTGCGGCCATGGCGCCGTACTTCGGGATGAGCAGGACGTTGGCCGTGACATTGACCACCGTGGCGATGAGGGAACCCCGCGTCTGGTCGCCAGGTCGGTTCAGGGTCTGCAGCACCATGCCGTAGACATTGTCCAGGAACCGCAGCGGCAGCAGGGGCACCATCACCGCGAACAGGATCGCGCTGGCGCCGTACTCTTGGCCACCGAGGAACACCAGCAGCGGATAGGCCACGAGCACGCCACCCACCGCCGCGGGCACGCTCACAGCGAGCAGGATGCGGGTGGCCTGGTGGAGCTCCCGCCCGGCGGCTTCCTTGTCCCCCAGGTGGCTGGCCATCTTGGGGTAGATCCCGGTGGAGATGGTGTCGGCCACGATGGGGAAGAGGCTCAAGAGCATGACCGCGCCACGGTACAGGCCCACCTCGTGGTCGCCCCGCAGCTCGCCGATGAGCAGCACGTCGACGCTCAGGTAGATGCTCACGAACAGGTTGTTGAGGCCAAAGGGGATGGCGCCCTTGAGCAGCGTGAGGATCTCGGCAAAGCTCGTGGTGAGCTTGGTGTTGTTGATGTGCTTGCGGTACTTCCACCACATGATGGCGAAGGTCACCGCCGTGTCGAGCACCTGTGCGCAGAACACCGCCACCACGCCCATGTCCAGGGCGATGAAGAGGGCGGTGGCGACCACCAGCACCGTGCGACCGGCACCCTCTCCCAAGACGCCCAGGCCCATGCGCCGTACGCCGTGGAACGCGGCGGTGGGGATGAGGCTCAGGGTGCGCAGGCAGGTGGCCACCGCCGCCAGCCCAGCGGCCACCGCCACGAAGGGGCGCCCGTCGGCCAGCCAGACATACCCGACGATGGCCACGAAGGTGACGACGGAGAGCAACAGCGTGGCCGCGATACCCGTGCTGATGTAGCGGCTGGTGAGATCGGGGTTGCGGGCGATCTCCCGCTTGATGAGGCGGTCCATCCCCAGGGATGTCCCGAAGGTGCCCAGGCCCACCAGGATCAGCACGTAGCCGTAGATCCCGAAGCCCTCGACCCCGAGGCCGCGCATCAGCAGGATGTTGATGGCCAGGCCCGAGACCAAGCGGAACACCTGGATCAGCCCCAGGGACTTCAGGTTTCCACCGTGTTTCTTCGGGGGGTCAGTGGGTGCGGGCATGGGTTCCTTCGGCCTGTGCGACGATAGCGAGCGCAAGTCCGAGCGTGAGGTAGGCCATGGAGAAGGTCAGCAGGCCGAGGGTGCCGGCCATCAGCACCACCGAACCCAAGCCGAACGAGACGCCCAGCACGCGGTTTTCAGCTGCTTCGTCTCGTGCGTAGCGGTAGCCGCGCCAGAGGGTCAGCGCCACGAACCCAGCGAGAATGACGAAGGGGGTGAGGCCCACCAGCCCTTGCTCGCAGGCGACCTCCATGTAGCTGTTGTGGGCGGGGCGGAACTCTCCCATGGTGGACAGAAACCCCGTGGCTTGAGGGAAGGTCCCTGGGCCCGAGCCCAGCAGCCAGTGATCCTGAAACAGGTCCCAGCCCTGGTGGAAGAGCTCGCTGCGCTCATCGAGGCTGGTGTCGGGGATCACGGCTTGCCCGTTGAGGTTGCCGACGAGGCTGACGATGCGGTCGATGGTGGAGCTCAGGCCCATGGCGAAGGGGGCCACGATGGCGGCAAGCCCGGCGCTGACGATGAGCTCTCCCCGGTGCCGACGGAGCAGGTAGATGCAGCAGGGCACGATGGCGACGCACACCACGAAGGCCGAGCGCGACCCGGAGCGCAGGATCACCAACGGCGCCAGCAGGAACAGGGCCATGCGTAGCGGCCGCGCCAAGAGGTGGCGATCCCCCGAGAGTCCGCCCAGGATGGTGGGGGTGAGCAAGAGTACCAGGGTTCCCCACTCGTTCGGGTCTCCCAGGGGGCCCGACGCACGGCCGCCTCCGCTGGGGGCCATGGACAGCAGGCAGACCGTCACCAGGACCATCGCCAGGAAGCGGAACAGCCAATCCAGCTGCGCCTCCGCCAGGACGGTGTACACGAAGGCCACCAGCACCGTCATCATGCCGAGCCCGAACAGGATGTACTTCCCCGACGCCAGGCATTCGTGGTACGCCACCGAGGCGGCGGTCATCACCACCACGCTCATCATCCCAAAGAACACCGGGTGCCAGCGCAGCAGCGGATCCCGGCCCAGGCCGACCCGTGCGGTCCACAGACCCAGGCCGGCCAGGACGGACAGCTTGGAGGCGGTGATGGGGAACGCGGCGACGTTCAGCCCTGTGACGCCCAGCCGGTCGAACAGCACGGCCATGAACATGAAGCCCACCAGGGTGGTGGGGTACAGCATGCCCACCAGCGCGATGCCACCGCCGATGAGCCCGGCGATCACCAGCAGCGGCTTCACCGCGAGCGCGAGCCCGAAGAACCCACCGAGCCCGGCGGGAAGCGCGCTCGACAGGGGGAGGGTCCTGCCGGTTGCCATCGCTAGGTCGTCGCTCCTGTGCCCCCGCTTTCCCCGATGCTCTCGCCCACCGTGGTGACCTTGGCCCCCGAAGAAGCCGGGGGCGGAGGCGGGGCTGGCGGCGGAGGCGCTGCCGGAGTGGAGGCCGAGGGTGAGGACAACAGGCCGTACACCTGGAGCCGATGGTGGCCGATGGCCAGCGCGAGCCCGCCGAAGAGCCCCACCATGATGGCGGCGGCCATGTTCAGCTTCACATTGGGGCTGCTGGGCCGGGACGGCGCCACTGCGCGATCGACGATGCGTACGTCGTTGAGCTCGGAGTGGGCCTGGAGGTCCACCTCGGTGACCCGTGTCGAGAGGGATGAGTACAGCTCGTTGGCGCGGTCCTCGTCGATTTTCAGGGAGTCGTAGGTGCGCAGCAGGCGCTGGCGTTCGAGCAGCTCGGTCTTCACTTCCTGCAGCTCGCTTTCGATGTGCTCCGCCTGGCGGGAGTGGGTCCGGACCTGGGACCGCACGCCTTCGATGTTGCGCTGGACGGCTTCTTCCAGCAAGGCGTCGACCCGTTCCATGCGCTCGACCGCGCGCTGGTGCTCGGGGTGCTGCTTGCCGTAGCGCGAGAGCACCTCGGCAGACTCCACCACGATGGACGCCCGCTCTCTGGACATGGTGTCCAGGGTGGGGTCTTCGGGGAACATGCCTGCCAGCACCAGGAACTCCCCGCTGTTCAGCAGGCGTCGGTAGTTGTCCAGCTCGCTCTGGAGCAGCACGCGCTGGGTGGTGGCCTCTCCCAGCGCGGCCTGAAGGGACTCCAGCCGGCTGGTGACGCCGTTGACCCCTTCGTCCACATCGACGAGATCGTGGTCCTGCCTGAAGTCCATGGTGGCGTCGCTCGCGTGGTCCAGCTCTTCCCGTGCGCCCTGGATGCGGGTGTCGATCCACCCCTTGCTGTCCCGGGCGGCGTCGGTGCGGGCGTCGAGGTTGAAGGATGAGTAGGCGTCGGTGATGAGGTTGGCCAGGATCGCAGCGCGCTCGGGATCCTCGTGCACGACGGCTATCTCCACCAGCTGGGTGTTCTCCCGGGGCTGGACCTTCATCCTCCGAGAGAGGGCGATGGTGGCCTCTGTGCCTGCGGGGAATTCCTCGCCGTGGCCGAGGTCGCCGTAGGCGCTGAGGACTTCCGACAGCACGCTCCGGCTGTAGATGATCTGGATCTGGGTGCGCGCTCGCTGCTGGCCCTCGAGATAGCCGCCCACGTCATTGCGGACGACTTCTTCCACGGCGACCTCTAGCCCCGCCCGTGGCATGAGCTGGATCAGGGCCACGGCTTCGTAGGTGCGGGTCTTCAGCATCGAGACCACCAGGGTCACCGACACCACGGCCACGAAGAAGATCACGAGGGTAGACCAGCGTTCCCGGAGGGCCGTGCGCAGTGTCTCGAGCCCGATGACCAGTGTGGGAGGGGGGGATGTTGGTTCGGTCAAGAATCCACCGGATACGAGAAGGCGTATGATATGAGCGTATACCCGAGCGAGGATATCACACGCAGTGTCTCTCCTATTCGACCGCGGCGTCTTCACCTTGAGCTTGGATTTCGAGCTCGCGTGGGGTTCGCGCGATCTCGTTGCCGACGTCAGTCCGCTGCTGGATGCGTCCGCCGTCATCCGGCGCGAGGTGTTCCCCGGTATGGTCGAGATGATGGGCCAGTTGGGGATCGTGGCCACCTGGGCCACGGTGGGTCACCTGTTCCTGGGCGCTGCCCGGTGCAGCCAGGGACGCTTGCATCCCGGCCTGGTTCCACCCAGGCATCGCTGGCGCAGGGAGTCCTGGCTCGATGGCGTTCCCGCAGGAACGGAGCGGGACCACCCAGGATTCTACGGCCGCAGCCTGGTCACGCAGCTGCGCGATGCCGGACAGGAGATCGGCTGCCACAGCTTCTCCCATCCCATCTTCGGCGATCCCGGCTGCTCCCGCCTCACCGCCGAGACCGAGATCGCCCACTGCATCTCCGCCGCCCAAGAGCTCGGCATCGAGCTGAAGTCCTTCGTCTACCCCCGCAACATGCCGGGCTTCGTCGATGTGCTCGCGGGCCACGGCTTCACCTGCTGGCGCTGCCCTGAGCCGGTCTGGTATCGCCATCCCAGGGTGCCGGTGCCCGTGCGTCGTGCCGCCCACCTGGCCAGCGTGGCCGCGGCGTCCTGCCCCCCCACCGTGATGCCCTTCAGGGACCCCCACGGCTTGTGGTGCATCCCCGCCTCGGGCTCGTACCTGCCCTACCACGGCCTGCGTCGGGCCATCCCCATCTCCCGCCGGGTGGAACGCGGGATCGCCGGCATCGACAGGGCGGTCCAGGATCGCCGGGTCAGCCACTTCTGGTTGCATCCCCTCAACCTGGCGGACGAGCCCGCCCGCATGCTCGCGGGGCTCGAGCAGATCCTCACCCACGCTGCCCGACAGCGGGACGCTGGCCGGCTCGAGATCCTCTCCATGTCCGCGCTGGCGGAACGCGCCGAGGCTATCTCGAGGCCCGTTGGCCGGTCTACGAACCTGTCCGCATCAGCACCGTCTGTACGGTCTTGAGCAGGATGAGCAGGTAGAGCGCCGGGGTGAGTTCCTGGATTTCGTAGAGCTCGTAGCGGAGCTTCTCGACCGCGTCTTCCTCGTTGTTGCCATAGCGGTAGTTCACCTGGGCCCAGCCGCTCAGACCCGGCTTCACGGCGAAGCGGAGGGCGTAGAAGGGGATGCGCTCTTCGAGCTGCTGCACGAAGTGGGCGCGCTCGGGACGGGGGCCCACCACGGACATGTCACCGCGGAGCACGTTGTACAGCTGGGGTAGCTCATCGATCCTGGAGCGTCGGAGGAAGCGCCCGATGAAGGTGACCCGGGGGTCGCTCTTGCCCTGGGACCAGACGGCTCCGGTCTTGGCCTCGGCGTCCTGGCGCATGGTCCTGATCTTGTAGATGGGGAAGGGGTGTTTGTCTCTGCCCAGCCGTTCTTGGACGTAGATGGGGGAGCCGGGGCTCTCGAGGCGCACCGCGAGGGCGGCCAGGGCGACGATGGGCAGAGAGGGCAGGCCGAGGACCACCGCGAAGGCCACGTCAGCGAGCCTGCGCAGCCCCGAGGCCAGGCGGTTCTTCATGTAGAACACTGGGCCGAAGACCAGCCAGCAGTCGGACACGTGGAGCACGGGGACCTTGCCCGTCAGCCGCTTGCAGAAGGTGGGCATCTCCTCGATGTTCGCGCCCTTGGTCTTGCACTCCAGCAGCGTGCGCGTCACGTCTCCGGGCAGGTTCCCGCGGAACGCTACGACCACCACGTCGGCCCGTTTCGCAGCCACGACCTCGGGCAGGTCTCCGATGTTGCCCAGCACCGGATCCAGAGGCTCGAGCTCTGCGGGGAGGTCGTCCCCTACGTTGTCGCTGTGCCGGCGGCGGGGATGCCCATTGGGAGGGCTGATGAAGCCCACCAGCTCGTACTCCGGATCGCCCCGCACGATGTCGGCGGTCAAGCGAGCGGCCCGACCGGTGCCCACGATCAGGGTGCGGGTGGCGAAGGGTGGTTCGGGATTGAACCTGCACAGCAGGAAACGCGTGACGGACAGGGACGCCGCCAGCGACAGGCCTGTGGCCAGCCCGACACCGGGACCCCACCAGCCGTGGGGGAGGATGCCGTAGGCCACCAGCGCCATGACCTGCGCGCAGGCGACCGAGACCCAGAGGCGTAGGTGGAAGTAGGGCTTTCGATAGTCTGCCCGGCGCTGGTACCCGTCGAAGAGGTACAGCATCAGCATGGTTGCGCTGACCATGAACAGGGTGGCGCCCGTGAACTCGTTGATCACGTGCCAGAAATGCAGGGGGGGCGCCCCCCAGAGGCGGGCCAGCAGGAACCCCAGCTCCAGGGCCAGCAGGTAGGCGTAGCTGTCCACGAGGACCCACTGGAGGTGTCGGCGCCGGTAGACGATCCCGAACAGGCTCATGAACGCCCCCGCTCGAGCGCTAGCTCGCGGTACACCGCTTCGGTCTTCGAGACCATCTCGGCGGCCGTGAAGCGCTGCTCGTAGGTGCTGCGGGCGGCGGCGCCGAGGCTACGACGCAGGGCCCTGTCGGAGAGCAGGCGGGTGAGGGCTTGCGCGAGACCTTCGGCATCACCGCGATTCACCAGCAGTCCTGTGACGCCGTCCTCGACGGCCTCGCGCACGCCTCCGACGTCGGAAGCAACGACCGGGAGACCGGCCCGCATGGCCTCGATCACGGCGAGGGGGAAGCCCTCTTGGCGGGACACGAGTGCCCCGATCTGGGCGCTGGCCAGCAGCCTGGGGACCTCGCCCGAGACGCCCGCGAGCTCGATGTGTTCATCCAGTCCGGCGGCGCGGATGGCGGCCTCGATCTCGGCGCGATCGGGTCCGTCGCCGATGAGCAGGAGGCGGAAGGGGACCGGGACACGGGCGAGGGCGCAAATCAGCAGCAGGTGGTCCTTGGGGGCTGCCATCCGGGCAACCATGGCGATGGTGGGCGTGCCTGGCGCGTCCGGAACGGCCCGCCAGTCGGTGTCGGCCACGCCGTTGTGGACCACGCGGACCTGGTCGGGCCGGGCCACATGGTAGCGCAGCGCGATCTCTCGGTCGGCCTCGGAGACCACGATGAAGCGTCGGGTCGCACGCCCTGCCAGGACCTCGATGGGGACCGCGCAGGCGATCCTGCGCCGGGGCAGGCCATCGGAGAAGGACCACGCGTGGGCGGTGTGTAGGGCCGGGACACCCTCGCGCCATGCTGCGGCCCTGCCTAGTACGCCGGCCTTGGTGCTGTGGGTGTGGACCAGGCCGGGACGAACGGTGCGGATCAGCGCTCGCAGGGTGGCCAATGTTCGTTGATCCGCCGCCGGGGCGATCTCTCGCTTCAGATCGGCCAGCACGTGGACCGCGATGCCCAGCTGGCGAAGTTCGCCAGGGAGGTAGGGGTCATCTCCAACGGCCACCACGAACTCTACCGTTTCGTGCAGGCCGCGGACCAGCTCGAGGACGTGGAGCTGCGCGCCGCCCGGCTCACCCCGGGTGATGACCAGCAAGACACGCTGCCTGGCATTGGCGGTGTCGCCCGCGAGCGGTGGGCTCGGCGGCCTGGTGTCGTGGCTCTGGGGCATCGGCGAGCCTGAAGGCAAGGAACGGTCCTCGTGGCGGGGTGGCGTCGAACAGCGGGGGGGTGCCGGGCGTGGTGGTGGTGGTGCGAACCTCCACGGCCGATGTCTTCACTCTGCGTATCGGTAGCTCAGTAAGTCCACTTTAGGACGAGCGTCGTGTTGTGGGAGGGGCCCCGCGCTGCGCGGAAGGGTATTCTTTGGATTCCACGCGAGGTGTTTCCCATGACCTTGTCAGAGCGTCTTCAGGACTGGCGGGCCGCGGCCCCCAGCTTCCGTACCCGTCAGGCCAAGCACCTTCGGCAGCTCCGAGAAGGGTGGAAGCGCCCTCAGCAGCTCTCCTTCGTCTTCGGCTGCCAGCGCTCTGGCACCAAGATGTTGATGAGGGTCCTCGACGAGTCTCTGCAGACCCGTATCTGGCACGAGAACAACGCGCTGGCGTTCACGGACTTCGAGCTCCGATCCGAGCCTATCCTGCGGAGCCTGGCCGCTTCGAGCCCCGCACCCTGCCAGATCTTCAAGCCCATCTGTGACAGCCACCGCGCCGACGGGGTGCTCTCGGACTTCCCTTCGGCTCGGGGTGTGTGGATCTACCGGCACCACGCTGATGTGGCGCGCTCTGCGGTACGCAAGTGGGGGGACCACCAGCGCGAGGTGATCGACGCCATCGTGGCCGGCCAGATCGATGCGTGGGGCTGGCGCACCCGGGATCTGCCCGACAGCTTCGTGGACGCGCTGCGCGCGGTCCATCGTCCCGATCTGAGTGCCTACGAAGGCGCGCTGTTGTTCTGGTGGCTGCGCAACGCCTTCTACTTCTCCCGCGGCCTCCATCAGCACCGTCGTGTGCTGCTGGTCAAGTACGAGAACATGGTGAAGGACCCCGACGGCGCTTTCGGCGCGATGTTCGCCCACCTCGGCGCCCACTTCGACCCGGGCTTCGTGGGGAAGGTGCACGTGAGCTCCGTGCGCGGCGAGCTGGCCGAGCCGGTGTCTCCGGAGATCCAGGCGCTGTGCGAGCAGCTGTTGGAGCGCCTCGACGCCAGGGAGCAGGAACCGACCGCGGTTCCCTACATCTCTCCGGTGATGATGATCATCAACACCCTCTACATCGGCGGCGCCGAGCGCTACGTCGTGATGATCTCCAACTGGATGGCCAAGGCTGGCATCGACGTGGTCGTGGCGGCCCAGGCGGCCGAGCTCGAGGGCGAGCTGGCGCCCGGCATCGTGTTCGAGGACATCCCGCTGCACGGGGTCCGGACGGGCCTCCCCGTGGCGGCCGCCAGGGTGGCGCGGGTCATCCGCCGCGAGCGCCCGGCGGCCATCGTGGCGCACTCCCTTGTGACCACCTGGATCGCGCGCATCGCCTCTGCGGGCCTGGGCATCCCTGTCATCAACGTGGCCCATGGCTGGCCCGAAGACCGCTACTCCAAGGTCGGACCCCTGATGCGGGTCGCCGATAAGGTCATCGCGGTCTCCCCCGAAGTCCGCGAAAAGCTGATTGAGGGAGGCACCAGCCCCGAGCGCGTCGAGGTGGTCCAGAATGGCATCGACTTCGCGCCGTTCGGTCGCCGCGAAGGCGAACTGCGCGACAAGGTGCGGTCCGAGATGGGGGCTGGTCCCGACGACCTGCTCGTCCTCATCGTCGGCCGACTCACCGATCAGAAAGCCCACCATCACATCTTCTCCATCGCCAAGCGTCTCCAGGAGTCCCACCCCCGGACGCGCTTCGCCATCGCCGGCACCGGTGACCGTGCCGAAGAGCTGGCGGGGCTGCTGCAAACGTCGGGTCAGCAAGACCGTGCACGCCTGCTCGGAATCCGGCGGGACGTCCCCGACCTGCTGGGCTCGGCGGACATCTTCCTGTCGTGCTCGGACTGGGAAGGCATGCCGCTGACCACCATCGAAGCGATGGTCGCGGGGCTGCCCTGCGTGGCGACCTGCACCGAAGGCACCGAGCTGCTCCTGGGTGATGACTGCGGCATCGTGGTGCTTGTGGGCGATGTGCCGGCGCTGTCCGCAGCCGTCGGCAGGCTGGCCGACGACCCGGCGCTCCGGCTTCGGATGGGGGCTGCAGCCAGGGAGCGAGCCCTCGAACGCTTCAGCCACGATCGGGTGGCGCGGGAGATCCTGGCGCTGCTCGAGCGCGTGATCCACGGAAGCGAGTAAAGCTGCGTCGGGGGGGGACCGATAGGTGTTCTCGGGCAGCGGTCGGCCCGCTTGAGCGCCGTCCGGTGCGCGTGCTACCCTCGAATGCCCCCTGCCAACCCGCTCACTGGATGGTCACATGGTCGCTCCGAGCAACATCACGAGCGCTATCCGGCGATTCATCACCACAGATCTCGCCCCGGATCTCGACGGCGCCGAGCTCGAAGAAGACGCCTCTCTCCTCGATAGCGGCATCCTCGACTCCTTCGGCATCATGTCGCTGCTCGAGTTCATCCAGACCGAGTTCGGCGTGGACGTCCCCGCAGAGGACATCGAGCCGGACAACTTCGAGACCATCGCGGCCATCGCCCAGACCGTGAGCACCTACCTGCGGCCCTGAGCGCCTTCTTGGGCCGCGCCGCACAGCGGTAGCCAGGCGAGAGCCCTGACGATGGATTTTTCCTTCGATCCACAACAAGAGCAGCTGCGCGAGACGATCATTCGTTTCGCCAAGGCCGAGCTCAACAACGACGTGATCGAACGCGACCGCGCCGGGGAATTCCCCCACGCGCTCTGGCGCCGCTGCGCCGAGCTGGAACTCTGCGCCCTGCCCTTCCCCGAGCGCTATGGCGGGTGCGGCTTCGACCTGCTGTCCACGGCCATCGCGGTCGAAGCCTTGGCCTATGCCTGCCACGACGGGGGCTTGGTGCACGCCCTGCTGACGCAGCTGGTCAGCGGCCGGGCCTTCGAGATCTTCGGGTCGCCCGAGCTTCGGGAGCGCCACCTCCCGAGCGTCTGCAGCGGGGAGAAGATCCTGGCCCAGGCCGCCACCGAGGCCGACTCGGGCTCAGACGTCTTCTCCATGCGCACCCGCGCGGTGCGGGACGGTGACGACTATGTCATCGACGGCGCCAAGATGTTCGTCACCAACGGCCCGGTGGCCGATCTGGTGCTGGTGCTGGCGGTCACCAACCCGGCGCGGAAGGGCTTCGGCGGCCACTCGCTGCTGCTGGTGGAGAAGGAACGAGCAGGGTTCTCGTCGGGCAGCCCGTTCGAGAAGATGGGGCTGCGTACCCTGCAGAACTCCGAGCTCATCTTCGAGGACTGCCGGATTCCGGCGGGCAACCTCGTGGGCAAGGAAGGCCAGGGCTCCATCATCTTCACCGAGGTCATGGAGTGGGAGCGCATCGTGTTCGGCGCCTGCCACGTGGGCACCCTGGCGCGGCTGGTGGACGACTGCGTGGCCTACGCCAAGCAGCGCAAGCAGTTTGGCAAGGCCATCGGCAAGTACCAGGCCATCTCCAGCAAGATCGCCCGAATGAAGATGAACCTCGAGCTGGCCCGGCTGATGGTGTACAAGGCGGCGTCCCTCAAGGATCAGGGTAAGCGTGCGACCCTCGAGGCCTCCACCGTCAAGATCTTCGCCAGCGAGAGCCTGCGGGATGCCGCGCTGGACGCGGTCCAGATCCATGGCGCCATGGGGTACATGACTGAGACCCAGGTCGAGCGAGAGCTGCGCGACAGCGTGGCCTCCACCATCTACTCGGGCACCGTGGAGCTCAACACGGTGATCATCAGCAAGCTGCTCAGGCTCTGAGATGGCACGCCTCGACCAACACGTCGCCCGCCACGCGGCGCTGACGCCACAGGCCGAAGCGGTCACAGATGGCAGCGGACGGTTCAGCTACGGGGAGCTGGACGCCAGCGCGGACCGGGTGGCCCAGCAGCTGCGGACCCACGGTGTGGGCCCGGACGCCATGGTGCTGGTGAGCATGAAGCGCAGCGTGTGGGCCTTGGCTGCCATGATCGGTGTGCTCCGAGCGGGCGCCACCGTCGTGCCCCTCGAGGTTCGAACCCCCGCCGTCCGGCGCGCTCAGATCGTCGAGGGCTGCCGGCCCAGGGCCGTGCTCTGCGATGGGGCGAATCTCGCCACGCTGCGGGCCGATGAGGGCCTGTGCGACCTGGCGGCCGTGTTTCTGGTGGTGGATGGCAGCCTCGAGGCCCCTCCAGCCAGGGAGGACCAAGCCGCAGGCGGCGAACCTCAGGGCTCCCCCGACGCGCTGGCCTATGTGCTGTACACCTCTGGCTCTACCGGGCGCCCCAAGGGCGTGATGCTGAGCCACCGCAACATCGATGCCTACGCCGAGTGGGCCGTGGCCACCGTGGGCATCACCGCCGCCGACCGCGTGCTGAGCACGGCGCCGTTCTACTTCGACATGTCGCTGTTCGACATCTTCTGCGCACTGCGGGCGGGTGCGGCGCTGTGCATCGCCACCGAGCGGGTGCTGCTGTTCCCCAAGAAGCTCCTGGAGTTCTCCGAGGCCGAGGCCGTGACCGTCTGGAAGGGGGTCTCGTCGTTGCTGCGCTACCTGTGCAGGACCGGCGCGCTGTCTCCCGACCGCATCCCAAGTATGCGCGTGGTGTTGTTCGGTGGGGAAGAGCTCCCTGCCAAGTACCTCCAGGCGTGGATGACCACCTTCCCCGACAAGGTGTTCTTCAACTTCTTCGGTCCCACCGAAGCCACCGGTGCGTCGCTCTACCACCGGCTGCGAGAGCCCCCCGCTACCGCCGATGAGCGGGTCCCCATCGGTATCCCCCGAGAGAACACCGAGCTGTACTTGCTGGACGGAGATCTGCGGCGGGTGGCTCAGGGCGAGGTCGGCGAGATCGCCGTGAGCGGCGTCTGCATTTCCCACGGATACCTCGGCGACCCCCAGCGCACGGCGAAGGTCTTCCGGGACGATCCCTTCTGGCCTGGCCAGCGCATGTACCTCACCGGTGATCTGGGGAAGCGCCAGCCGGACGGTACCCACATCTTTCTGGGGAGGAAGGACAACCAGGTCAAGTTCATGGGCTACCGCTTGGAGCTCTCGGACATCGAGAACGCCTTGACGGCCATCGACGGCGTCTCCGAAGCCGGGGTGTTGCTGGGGCCGCCGGGCAAGGCCGGTGTCGAGGAGCTGGTGGCCTACGTGGTGCTCGCGGGAGAGACCCGGGTGGCCGATGTGCGCCGCGCGCTCAAGGGGCGCCTGCCGTTCTACATGCTGCCCAGGGTTCTGCGGCCCATCGACCGCTTGCCCCGGAGCGAGCGCGGAAAGCTCGACCGCCAGGCACTGGCCGCCCACCATGGGGATGCTCTATGATCCTGGACCGCGCTCGCGTTGAGTCAATCCTGGCCATGGCCCGAGAGATCGGCCGTGCGCAGCCGCTCTACGATGTGCACGTCAGCCCCTACGAGGTCATCTTCTGCGAGCTCGAGCATGCCCCCAACGGGGAGCACCCCGGCCTGCTCAGCCTCGAGGGCGCCAGCTATCGGGAGCCGCGGGCGGGTGCGCTGCGCATCGACGATGCCGCCGCCAGCGAGAAGCTGGCCCAGCGCCGCGAGGTGCCCGCGGCGTTCTCCAAGATGATGATGCGCAAGCAGTACGCCCACATGGGGCCGCGGGTGGTGGCGGATCACATGGAGCTGTCGGGCATCGGCAAGAGCCTGCTGATCCCGGTGCACCGGCCCGGCGCCGACCCCGCCGAGCAGGCCCGGCTCATGTTCGACGTCTACGGCGACGACCCCCGCTTCGCCTTCGCCTACTGTCCCCGGGCCCTTGGGTCCGAGGCCGAGGCCACTGCCGAGCTTCGCAGCGTGGCTGCCTTGCACCCGCTGACGGCCGTGAAGGTCAACGCCAACATCCAAGCCATCGACGTCGCCACCGAGCCAGGGCGCGCCTGCCTGGAGCACCTGATGGCGGCCTGTCGTACGGTGGCGTTGCCGATGATCGTGCACGGCGGCGTCAGCCGCTTGCTCAAGGACCCCCGGGCCAGGTCCTTCGCCGCCCTGGAGAACCTCTGCTCCGTCCCGTGGCGTGCCGCGGGTGTCCCGGTGGTGATCTGCCACGCCGGGATGTTCGGCAGCGCACCGTCCGAGCTCGACACGCTGCTGCCTCGTCTGCTGCGTCTGATGGCCGACAACCCCAACCTGTTGGTGGACATCTCGGGCCTGAGCTTCACCACCCTGTGTGCCGTGCTGGAGCAGGTGGACCGGACCCGCGTCGTGTTCGGATCGGACGCGCTGTACTTCCCCCAGTGGAGCGCGGTGGTCAAGGTGCTCCACGCCCTGGATCAGCTGGGGCTGCCGATTCGAGAGACCTTCGCCATGCTGGCCGGGACCAATCCGGCGCAGCACATCTTTTGTCAGGAGCGACCATGAGCGTGAAGAACCAGAGCAACGAAAGCAGCGACAGCCCCTGGCTTCGGTGGACCCCGCGAGCGGTCAAGGCCCGCGTGAAGGCCCGCCTGGTCGAGGACATCCGTGATGTCGTGATGACCAAGGACCTATCGGTGGACAAGTCCTTGGTGAAGGGCGAGCTGCGGGTGGTCGAGGGCGACCGCCAGGCCGTGGAGCGTTTCTGCCGGGCCCACGAGGAAACGCGCCGGCAGTGGTCCAAGTGCGAGAGCTACCTGGACAACGGCTACCGCGCCCTGCTGGCCGAGGTGGACGGCCTCATCGTCGGGCACATCTGGTGGCACGACCACACGGTGGGCCCCAAGAACGTTCATCCCCATCTCATCCGCTTTGGCCTCGAGCTGGAGCCCGAGCAGGTCTGGGGCTTCGATCTGTACCTGCTCGAGCAACACCGGGGGGGCGGCGCCTCGAACGACTTCTTCGCGCTGTTCCGGCGTCACCTGCGAGAGCAGGGCTACACCCGGGTGTTCGGCCACGTGGACGCCAAGAACACTCCCGCGGTCTGGCTGCACAAGCTGCAGGGGTACAAGAAGGTCAAGTCCATCGAGGGTCGGCTGTACGCCAAGTCCGTGCTGCGCAGCGAAGGGCGGCTGCTGTTCCGGAACCCGCCGGTGGTGGTGCGGCAGAAGTTCGACTTCAGCCCGCTCTGGTAGGCCGGGGCGCTCGGCGTTCCACGGGTTCGAGCCACGCGGTTTTCCACAGCAGCGCGCAGCCCCGATCGCAGCTGCCTGCGGCCACCAGGGCCGCCCCCGGGCAGCTGGTGTCCTCGAGTAGGACGACGTCCCGTACAGGGATCGAGCGGTCACGCCGCGGGTCGTAGACCCGTTCCACCCGTGCCCCCACCCTGAGCACCCGCCCACAGAAGTGGGCCATGGTGGCGGAGGAGAAGCGCACACCCGCGGGGTCCGGCCTCGCCTCTTGTTCTCGCTCGATGTCCGCCTGGCTGCGCACGCGCATGAGGGGCTGCGAGGTTTCAGGCGAGGGCTCGGTCGCTTTGGTGGGCGGCACCGTCTCGTCCTGCTCGGAAAGCTCCAGCCAGGCCGGCTGCCAGATGGCATCGCAGCACGCGTCGCAGCCCTGGGCAGCCGGTGAGCCATCGCAGCGTGCGCCCTCGAGGGTCACCGCGCCGCGATGCTCCACCACCCGCTGTGTGCGCAGATCGTAGTGGGGGCCCACCCGGCGTTTGACCCGGAGCGAGCGTCCGGCCCAGGGGGCCTTGTGGGGCGGGAGCTGTTCGGCCGTCTTCACCCGGACCCACGCGCCCGCCTTCAGGTTCAGAGGTCGGGCGGGTTCCGCGGCTTCCGTGTCGTCCGCCCGGAGTGCAGCGAGGCGAACGGAGCCCGCTTGTGCATAGTCGGCCGCACCACGCAGGAGTCGCTCGGCCCGAATGCGCGCCGCAGCCATGGCTCCGGTGTCGGCGTGGGCCTGTGCCAGTAGCCGTGCGCGCTGGCAGTCGTAGGGGGCGCGGAAACGCAGCCGGGGCCACTGGGGCGAGTAGGCCTCGATGGGGTCCCGGTAGGCGTCGTCGTCGATGGGGGCTGGGGCTTGGCGGGAGAGGCGGAGCTGGACGACCTCGAGGGCCAGCACCCGGGTCGCCCGCTGCACGCGGCTGGGTTCTTCATTGCCATCGGCGTCGCGCCGGATCTTCCCCAGGAGCCGGGCTGGCAGCGAGGGCTGGCCCAGGGGACCGATGAGCCGCTCGTGGGTGGCGTAGTGGTACTTGTAGGCCTCGCCGCCGATGAGGAAGTCGAACTCCTTGTGACCCCGCGACCAGCTCTCTTGCATCATCGCTTCGTACAGCTGGGTGCCCGTGGAGCAGTTGGCGGCATCCGGGTCGTAGGCTGTGATCCAGCTGCTGACCCTGTCGGGGCCCCAGTGAGCCATGGCGAAGGCCAGGGGGCGTCCGCCGGCTGAGAGCACGCTGAGGGTGAGCTGGCGCTGTTGCACCAGGAGGTGCACGAGCTGCCGCGTGCGGCGGGCGACGAAGCGGTCCAGCCCCTGGGTCTGGCGGAGCTGGCGTGCCTTGTGGATGAGGGCCTGCTCCACCAGGTCGTGATCCAGGATGTCCAGTTCGATGTTCACCGGACCGAAGTTGCGGGTCAGCAGGCGGCGCTTGCGCTTGGTGATCTTGAAGGCTCGCCAGTCCCTCTTGCTGGTCTGGGCGACGAAGGTCTCCCAGGAGGGAAACCCCCGCCAGTCGATGTACGGCGCCGGGACCCTGTCAGGGACCCCTGATGGCGGACGGGTCACCTCCACTCGATCCAGCGCCACCCGGGGCAGGGAGTCGACCTTGAGCACTTCGCCCAAGGGGGGGCTCTGTGGCGAGCGGCGCTCGAGGAAGTCGCTCATGGGGTTGCCCGCAACCGAGCCGTCCGGGAGCACCAGGGCGTCGAACGACCAGCCGTCGACCCGGATGGTCCGGGGGACGGCGCCGGTGCCGTAGAGCAGGGTCTCGGCGCTGGCTGTGAGGAAGCTGGGACTGGAGAAGAAGTTGCTCACGACCGCCTTGGCAGGTTTCGCCTGGGCGGACCTGTGCTGAGTTCCTGCAATCCTACCCGGTCGCGCTTGCTACCTCACGTACATCTCCGCCCAGGTGACCTTGCAGCTGCTGTCGTAGCAGTTGTAGGCCCTGTCGATGGTGTAGCCCAGATCGTTGCAGGGATAGGCGCCAGCACTGCAGCTGTACGCGCTGAGGCGTGACAGCTCCAGCAGGGAGTTGTCGTAGACCTGCCAGCTGGGATAGCCGGCGGGCGTGTTGCCCAGACCATTGGCCCAGCAGCACTCCGAGAGCTGGAAGCCAAGGATGGCGTTCTCGTTGCCGCTGGGGAAGCAGGTACCGGCGTTGTCGTCCAGGGGTCGCACCACCAGCGCGTGCAGGCTGGCTTGCCCGGCGCTCATGGTCTCGTACCAGTCGGCGCCGCTGGCCAGCATGGTCTGGGAGCAGGTGCTGGCGTCGTACTCCGTGTTCAGGAAACCCTGGAAGTTCTGGTCGCCCAGGACGTCGTAGAAGCCGAAGGCGTATTCTTCGGTGGCGATCATCAGATCCCAGCCCGCGGTCTCCCAGTAAGCGTCGATCTTGCTGTCGGCGGCCTGGCGGTCCACCACGGTGCCGAAGGTCGCGCTGTCCGTGAGCCAGATGGCCTCGCTGTTCCAGCCGCGACTGCCCTCGTTGACCACCGATCCGATGAAGGTCCAGCCGCCCCCGTCGCGGGTCATGTCGCAGTGCGTCTCGAAGTCACCGGACGTTCCCGTCAGCCAGTAGTCGCCGTCGCCCCCCGACGCGCCATCGGCCAGGATGTCCTCACAGCTGTCGGCGGCGCAGGCGGAGCCGCTGCCTGTGACGCCGTCGTCGGCCACGCCGTCGCAGTCGTCGTCGGCGGCGTTGCAGATCTCGGTGCCGGCGGGGTTGATGGTGCTGTCGCTGTCGTCACAGTCGTCATCGCTGGCGCTGTAGCCCGAGGGGAGGGAGCAGGCGGCCTGAGTGCCGCTGGCGCTGGCGCCGTAGCCATCGGCGTCGGTGTCGGCGTACCAGGTGGTGGCGTCCACCGCGCTGTCTTCGTCCACATCCCCATCGCAGTCGTTGTCGATGCCGTCGCAGGCCTCGCTGGCGCCGGGGTTGATGACCGTGTCGCCGTCGTCGCAGTCCGCGCCGTCGGCCACATGACCGCTGGGCTGGCTGCAGGCGGTGGTGCTGATCGTCGCGTCGCCGTAGCCATCGCCATCCGCGTCGGCGTACCAAGTAGCGGCGTCGGTGGCACCCTCGTCCACGCTGCCGTCGCAGTCGTCGTCCACGCCGTTGCAGATCTCGGTACCCGCGGGGGAGATCGCGGCGTCGCTGTCGTCGCAGTCGGTGTCGGTAGACACGTGGCCGCTGGGGGCGGAGCAGGCCACCGTGCTGCTGCTGGCGTCGCCGTAGCCGTCGGCGTCGGTGTCGGCGTACCAGGTGGCCGCGTCGATGGCGTCGTCCTCGTCCACGTCGCCGTCGCAGTCGTCATCGTAGCCATTGCAGCGCTCGTCGGCGCCCGGGAAGATCGCGGCGTCGCTGTCGTCGCAGTCGAAGGCGACCCCGTCGGTGACACCGGCGACATAGCCGCTGGGTTGGTCGCAGGCGTTGGTGGTGGTGTCGCTGTCGCCGTAGCCGTCAGCATCGGCGTCGGCGTACCAGGTGTCGGCATCGGATGCGTTGTCCTCGTCGATGGTGCCGTCGCAGTCGTCGTCCACGCTGTTGCAGCTCTCGGTGGCGTCGGGGTTCACCGCGGGGTCGCTGTCGTCGCAGTCCTCGCAGTCCGCCCAGCCGTCGGCGTCGTCATCGGCGTAGCCGGTGGACCCGTCGCAGTTGTAGTCGGCCGGGTCGGTGCAGTCTTCCTCGAGGGCGCCGGGGTTGTACGCGGCGTCCGCGTCGTCGCAGTCGCCCCCGTAGGCGGCGTAGCCGGAGGGCTGGACGCAGGCGGTGGTGGTGTTGGCGTCGTCGCCGTAGCCGTCACCATCGTTGTCCAGGTACCAGGTTTCGGTGCCTGTGATCGAGTCGTCTGCGTCGTCGATGAGCCCGTCGCAGTCGTTGTCGATGCTGTCGCAGATCTCGATGGCGTCGGGGTGGATGTCGGAGTTGGTGTCGTCGCAGTCGTCACCGTTCTCCACCCAGTCCAAGCCGGGCTCGCAGTCGATGACTTCACTGGCGGGGTCCCCGTAACCGTCGGCGTCGGCGTCGCCGTACCAGCTTGACTCGAGCTCCTCGTCGATGTCTCCGTCGCAGTCGTCGTCGGTGTCGTTGCACAGCTCGGTAGCCTCGGGGTTCACCGCTGGGCTGTCGTCGTCGCAGTCTGTGCTGTCCTCGACCCAGCCTTCGCCGGGGTCGCAGCTGTCCAGTATGTTGTCGGGGTTGCCGAAGCCGTCGGCGTCGGCGTCGGCGTACCAGGTCTCGATGAGATCTTCGTCCACCTCGCCGTCGCAGTCGTTGTCGATGCCGTCGCAGCGTTCGGGGGCGTCGGGGTAGCTCTCGGGGTCCGCATCGTCGCAGTCGCCGGAGCCGTCCACGTACCCGTTGGGGGCCTCGCAGGCGGTGATGGGGCTGGCCTGGTAGCCCCACCCGTCTCCATCCGCGTCGGCGTACCAAGTGGGCGCGTCGATGGCCTCTTCGTCGATCTCCCCGTCGCAGTCGTCATCCAGCCCGTTGCAGGTCTCGTCGGCGCCGGGGTGGATGTCCGCGTCGCCGTCGTCGCAGTCGTCGCCGGAGAGGTAGCCGTCACCGTCGGCGTCCACGACGTCTGGGCCGGTGTCGTCGGTCAGGGTGTCGGTGTCGTCTTTGGGGTCCGTCCGGCAGGCGGACAGGGCAAGAACGAGGGCGGCGGTGAGGATGGAGGGACGCATCGCATCTCCCGGAGCGAATGGAACAGGGCCAGGGTTACATCCTCAGCGAGCATCCACAAGACCGGAGCCCAACATGGCGGTGCCCACGCTCACAAGCTCGGCGATCCTGTCCGCCTCTGTGGCGCGCCAGGGCCTGTGATGCGAAATCAGCGCGGCTGAGGCACGATTCGCCACGGATCGCTTGCGCTTCGGCGAAGTTGACACACCCGGTCCGAGGGATAGGTCCCGCCCGCATCGTCGCATGGTTGGAGCATTCGTCCCGTGGCCCCTCGTCGCTACCTCATCGTCTCCGATACCCACCTCTCGGATGTTGAGGAGCATCACGACGGCTGGAAGCGCTACAAGAGCGCTGCCTTCCTTCGGGATCACGACCTTCATGGGCTGTTCCGGCGCTTCATGGACGAAGGCCAGCCCAGCGACGAACTCGTGCTGGTGTTCAACGGCGACATCTTCGACTTCTGCGTCACCACCTGCGTGCCCGACGACCCACCCTGGCCGGTGCGACGGCACGAGCGCACCCGAGGGCTCGAGCCGTCCGAGGCCAAGGCCGTCTGGAAGCTCGAGCGCATCCTCGCCCAACACCCCGACTTCCTCACGGCGTTGGCGGACTACGTCGGGCGCGGCCACAGCTTGGTGTACGTGCTGGGCAACCACGATCACGAGCTCCACTGGGCCTCGGTGCAGCGGGTGCTGACGGATGCGGTCCGCGAGCGGGTCGCCAGCCTGGGCCTTTCCTGCTCCGATTCCCCCATTCGCTACGAGCCCTGGTTCTTCTACGATGCGGGCGGGCTGTACGTTGAACACGGCCACCAGTACGACATCTACTCGTCGTTCCCCCACATCCTGAGCCCCACCGCCAACATCGACGGCGAGGAGATCCTCGCGCTTCCCCTGGGTGGGTTCTCGAACCGCTACCTGGTCAGCATCCTGGGCTTCTTCAACCCGCGCAGCACGGACTACATCTGCAACCTGCCCGGCTACTTCGCCCACTGGTTGCGCTACTACGCCTTCTCTCGGCGCAGCATCCTGTTCGGCTGGTTGATCGGAACGCTGATGGTGTTGGTGCGGGTGATGCGGCTGCGCTTCGAGCTCTGGAAGCAGTCCGCCCCCCACGCCGAGGCCATGGTGGCCACGGCGCTGCGCTTCGGGTTGCCCTGGCCTTCGGTGTGGCAGCTGGACCAGCTCAAGCCCATCCCCATCTACTTCAGGACCTTCCGGATCCTGCGGGAGTTCTGGCTGGATCGGGTGATGCTGGCCGCAGGCCTGCTGGTGCTGACCGGGGTCTGCTTGGCCCTGGCCCCCTTCTCGCCGCTGGTCACGCTGGCGGCGCTGTGCCTGTTCAGCCTCGTGTTGGTCGTCGTGTATGAACGAACCGTGGCCACCAGCGGTGTTTTCACGGTCAACGAGGAAGCGCCCGAGTACGCCCGCGCCATCACCGAGCTGTTGCCGGTCAAGGTCGTGGTGCTGGGCCACACCCATCAGCCAGCCTTCGTGCAGCTGTCCCCCGATAGCTTCTTTGTGAACACCGGCACCTGGGCCCCCATGTTCACCTGGCGGCACTGGCAGGGACCCGATCCCTGCCTGCGCCACGCGCTGTTCGTCACCTTGGACGCCGGCCGGGTGGACCTGGACCTGCAGGTGCTCCCGAGCGATCCGAGCGACGCGCCCAGCTCGGTGATCCCCCTGGTCCGCCTCGAGCCCCTCGGGCTGCCGGGCGAGGAAGAGCCCGTCGCCATCGGCGAGCGTCGCCGCCGGGACGGAGCCTAGCTAGACCCCGCCAACGATGGACGGCGCCGCGACGTCGGGGTCCACCACGATGGGGGGCTTGGGGTTGGTCGGACCGCCACCTCGGATGTGGCTCTTTTTGTGCTTCTTGCGGAAGCGCAGATTGAGCAATTCGACCAGCAGGGCGAAGCCCATGGCGAAGTAGATGTAGCCCTTCTCCATGTGCTGCCCCATGCCCTCGGCGGTGAGCATGACGCCGATGAGCATCAGGAAGCTCAGGGCCAGGATCTTCATGGAGGGGTTGGTGTTCACGAACTCGCCCACCTTCTGGGCGAACAGCAGCATCACGCCGATGGCGATGACGATGGCGGTGATCATGATGGGCACATGCTCGACCATGCCCACGGCGGTGATGACCGAGTCCAGGGAGAACACGATGTCCAGCACCATGATCTGCGCGATGACACTGATGAGCTTCGAGCGTTGTGAAGCCCCGCCCAGGTGCTCTTCATCGTCGCCTTCGACCTTCTCGTAGATCTCGTGGGCACTCTTGCCGATGAGGAACACACCCCCCGCCAGCAAGATCAAGCTGCGACCGGAGATGTCGTGGCCCATCACCGTGAACAGGGGCTTGACCAAGCCCATCACCCAGCTGATGGTCAGCAGCAGGCCGATGCGGGTGAACATGGCGCCGCCCAGGCCCAGGCGGTACGCCAGGGCGCGCTTGGCGGCGGGGACACGGTCCGACAGGATCGCGATGAACACGATGTTGTCGATGCCGAGTACGATCTCCAGGGCCGTCAGGGTGGCCAGGGCGATCCAGTTCTGAGGGTCGCTGAACAGCTCGATCATGGACGGGTCTCCGAGAGGGGCCACCCTGAGCTTAACGCTCGCGATGGCGCCCATGTTGATCTGTGCTGGGGCAATGCAAGCGGGACTGGATCTGTTTCGCCCATGCACTGCAGATCCCTGCAGACGGGCACGTCCGTCGAGCTCACGTTGGGCTGCGAGCTGCCCTGGATCGAGGCCGGCACCTACCACCTGGGTGGGCTGGTAGGGCTTCGAGTTTGGTTACGGGCCCGGCTCGGGCTTCCGCAACTGCTCGTTGTACTGACACGCGGTGGGTACGCCCACCACCGCATGCGAAGACAGCCTGTTCGCCTTCGATGTCGATCTGATCTACGACGCTGCCCTCAGCGTAGCCGACGGCTCCTGTGCGGAAGGCGCCATGGACGCCAGCTACAACTACGGCTCGTACCTGATGGTCGGGTACGGCAGCGGGCTCTATGCCTGGGCGTCCGCCAGCATCGAAGGCGAGAATCTCCACTACGCCAACGGCCTCGATGACTACCCCAATGACTACGGCGGGCTGTACCCCGGCTACGACTACACCCACTTCACCCAGGGTCAGGCCCGCGTGTACAGACACCGGCTACCCGTTGACAATCCACTGACAACGAGGCCTACGGCGCACATCTCCGCATATGCGGTCCTGTGGCGTTCCTGTTATCTGGCGCGCCCCTCCCGCTTGGCGGATGCCATGAAGCACTACAGCGCCGAACCCATCCTGGACTGGTTCACGCTGGTCACCGCCGCGACCCGCACCGTGTTCTCGTCCCGCTGGCCGCAGAACTGGCGTCGCTTCAAGTTTCTGGTCTTGTTCACGGTGCTGTGGCCCATGCTCAAGGTGGTGGCCCTGCCCTGCCTGATGCTGGACTACGTGCTCTACCCGGGCTTCAACAAGATCCCGGTCAAGGAGCCCCTGTTCATCGTGGGCAACTGGCGCACCGGCAGCACCATGCTGTACCGGAACATCGCCCGGGACACTGACAATATCGCCTGCTTCACCTTCCTCGACGCCATGCTGCCCGCCATCTGCCTCAAGCGGCTTGTGGCCCGCCTGCAGCGGGTCGATTCTTGGCTGGGGGGCTGGGGCGCCAGGGTCGGCCACAAGCTCGACGACCTGTTCTTGGCCGAGTACTCCCGCATCCACCCCATGGGCTTCATGATGCCCGAAGAGGACGAGCACGCACTGCTGGTGGATCTCTGCTCTGCGTCCATGTTCGAGCTCTTCCCCATGGTCAAGCGCTTCCGCCGGTTGTTCTTCGTGGACCGCGAGATGCCACGCATCCAGCGCGAGTTCGTGATGCAGCGCTACGCCAAGCTGGTGCGCCGCCAGCTGTACCATCAGGGCCAGCACAAGCGCTTCATCGCCAAGAACCCCCTGTTCACGCACAAGATCCAATCCCTGGCCAGGCACTTCCCCGACGCCAAGTTCGTGCACCTGGTGCGCAACCCGGTCAACACGGTGGTCTCTACCGCCAGCCTGTTCCACTTCGTCTGGCACGAGACCGGCGCCCTGCCCCCCGCCGAGCAGGACATGGACACGGTGCTCGAGTTCTGCCACACCGGCTACCAGCACGCGGCCCGCTGCGGTGGTGAGCTCGACGAGGGTCGCTGGGTCAACGTGCGCTTCCAAGAACTCATCGCCGACCCCGAGGGCACCATCCGGATGCTCTGGGAGCGCTTCGAGTGGCCCTTGAACCCCGACCTGGCCGAGGTGCTCTCCACCGCTGCTCACCGGCAGAAGAAGTGGCGCAACAAGCACACCTACACTCCGGCTCAGTTCGGGACGACCGAAGCCGCCATCTACGACGACTTCCGGTATGTGTACGACGAGTACGGCTTCCCGCCGCCGCCGGCCGTCGCGTCTCGAGACGCCGAGGAGTAGGGGCGCTATGATGGCGGCATGAGCCCGCTGCTCCCGCTGTTTCCACTGCTGCTGACCTCCTGCCTCGAGCTGGGGAACGCGGTGGCGGATATGCGTGGTGATCTCACCCCGGCCTCCGCCCACCGCCCTGTACCTGGGCTCGATATGCTGCGACAGGGTGAGCCCGAGCGTATCGTCGAGGCGCTGGGTCTGGGCAGCCTGTCGCAGCTGCCCCACTACAGCCTGGATCTGTCCCTGTCGGACATCGAAGGTCGCTACGAGGGGCAGGGCAGCATCCGCTTCACCAACACCAGCGGGCGGCCCCAGTACACACTGCCGCTGTTGCTGCACCCCAACGCCCCGGCCGAAGGTGGCGCCCGCGACAGCGGCACCATCGCCATCCACGAGCTGTCCTGCAGCCAGGGCCCGGCCTGCAGCTGGGATCAGGTCAGCGCCACGGTGGTGGAGGTCAGCCTCGAGCGGCCCCTCTCGCCGGGCGAAGAGGCCGTGATCGAGACTCGGTTCGGTGGCCGCCTGCGCCGCCTCTCCGCAGCGTCCAACGATGTCTTCGCCCAGTCCATGGGGGGCATGGGGCAGCTGGGCGCGCCGGTGGGCGTGGCCGACTACGGCCTGCTGGGGGCGGGGGACGACCTGCTCACCGCGGCCAGCGCCTATCCCATGCTGGCGCCCTTCGTGGACGGCGAAGCGGTGGTCCAGGCCCCCAGCGCGGTGGGGGATCTCGCTTGGAACCAGCTGGGGGTGTTCGATGTTCGGGTGGTCACCCCCGCGGGCCTGCGGGTGGTCACCAACCTGGTGGACCAAGCTCCCGAGGCCCTGTCCCCCACCGCCAGTCTCACCCGCGCACAGGGCGCCGGCGTGCGAGATCTGGTGGTGGTGGCCTCGCGCAGCTGGCAGGTGCAGGAGCGGGTGGTCGATGGCGTGACCCTGCGCTCGTGGTTCCTGCCCCAGGATGCGCCGGCAGGCCTGGCGGCCCTGGACACCGCGGCCACCTCGTTGCAACTCTACAGCGAGCTGCTGGGCCCCTATCCCTACACCGAGCTCGACGTGGTCGAGGCCACCCTGGTGGGGGGCGCTGGTGGGGTGGAGTTCAGCGGCATGGTGCTCATCGCCGGGTTCCTGTACCGCGACCCCAGCACCTCCCAGTCGCCCATGGCCAGCTTGATGCAGCTGTGGGGTTCGCTGGGCATGGGGGGCGGCGCCCCAGATGGCTGACATGCTCACCGGCCAGCGCCGCTTCGTGGTGGCCCACGAGCTGGCCCACCAGTGGGTGCCGGGCCTGGTGGGCACCGACAGCCAGACCCACCCGGTCGTGGACGAGGCCCTGGCCCAGTACCTTGCGGGCCGAGAGGCCGAAGTGGAGCTGGGGCCCGAAGCGGGTGCCGAAGAGCGCGATCGCAACGTGCTCATCAACTACGCCCTGTACCGCCTGCTGGGGGGCCCCGACGCGGTGGCTGGGCGCCCCACTGCGGGGTTTGGCAGCACCCTCGAGTACGGCGCCCTGGTCTACGGCAAGGCGCCCTATCTCTACACCGCCCTCGAGCAGCGCCACGGTCGTCCCGCGGTGGATCGCGCCCTGCGCTCGGCGGTGGACGAGCTCGCCTGGGGCATCGTCGACGCGCCCGGTTGGATCGCGGCCCTCGAGCGTGGCGGCCTCGGTCAAGCTGGCGGGGCGGCCCAGCGATGGTGGGTCGAAGCCCATGGCGATGAGGACCTGGGCATCGATGCCGACGGTGAAGTGGCGGTACGCCTGCTGTTCGGCGACGAGATGGTCGCGCAGATGGATCAGAGCCTGGGGATGTTGGGCATGAGCTTCGGTGACCTGCTGCGCATGATGATGGGCGGCGCGCCAACCTCGGTGCCCTACACGCCAGGCACCCCGTCGCCGGAGGACATGCTGCGGCTGCTGGAAGGGATGTGAAGGACGACGCCCAGGGACACCGCCCTGGTAGCCGTTGTCCCCGCCTCATTTTGCGGCTACCCTCCGCCTGCCATGCCCCCCCTCGTCGAGGTGACCCGTGCGTACGGCCCTGCCCGTCATCGTCCTGTTCCTGATCGGCTGCCCTGGCCCGGACACCAGCATCATCCAGCGCGCCAACGAAGGCCCCGAGGTGATCATCTGGAGCCCTACCAGTGGCGAGAGCTTCGACGAGGGCGACAGCGTCAGTTTCACGGGCACGGTCGAGGATGATCGCACGGCCCCCGCCGACATCCACCTGGCCTGGGCCAGCAGCATCGACGGCACCCTCGAAGAAGGCTTCCTGGCTCAGGACGAAGGCCTGGTGGCCCTTGTGCTCGATGACCTGTCACTGGGCGAGCACCTGATCACCCTCGAGGGCGCCGACACCGACAACGTCAGCGGTTCGGATCAGGTCACCATCACAGTAGGCCAGGCCCAGGAGAGCCCCGAGATCGTCATCATCGCGCCGGCGGGCGATGACCACGGCGTGCAGGGCGAGAGCTTCACCTTCCAGGCCTTGGTGGACGACCCCCAGGACCCGCCCGAGGATCTGGTGGTCACCGTACGCTCCGCCCTCGACGGGTCCATCTGTGTCGATCTGGTGCCCAACAGCAGCGGCGTGGCCAGCTGCGACGCCGAGCTGTCGGTGGCTCCCGACCTGCTCGAGGGGGTGAACGACCCCCACCAGCTCACCTTCACCGTCACCGATCTCGACGACTACAGCGCCTCGGATCAGGTCAGCTTCGACGTGTGGTCCGACAGCACCATCGACAACGATCTCGACGGCTTCAGCGAGGACGAGGGCGACTGCGACGACACCGATCCCGACGCGTTCCCCGGTGCCGAGGAGCTCTGCAACGGTGTGGACGACGACTGCGACGGGCTCACCGACGACGACGACCCGGGCGTGATCGACACCAGCACTTGGTACGCCGACAGCGACGGTGACGGCTACGGAGATCTCTCCCACAGCCTCGAGGCCTGCGACGCTCCCAGCGGCTATGGCACCGACGCCAGCGACTGTGACGACGCGGATGCGGCGGTGCATCCTGCGGCCACCGAGGTTTGCAATGGCGTGGACGACGACTGCGATGGACTGACCGACGACGACGACGGCGGTGTGGTGGGCACCTCCACCTGGTACCGCGACGGCGATGGCGACGGCTACGGCGACAGCAGCCGCAGCGTCGACGCCTGCGACGCCCCCGCTGGCTACGTCACCGACAGCTCGGACTGCGACGACAACGACGCCGGCTCCTACCCCTGGGCCACCGAGAGCTGCGATGGCACCGACAACGACTGCGACGGCACCACCGATGAGCCCGACGCCGTAGACGCCAGCACCTGGTACGGCGACGGCGACGGCGATGGCTTCGGCAACGCTGGGCTCACCCAGACGGCCTGCACCGCCCCCAGCGGCTACATCGGCGACGACACCGACTGCGACGATGGCGACGCCGCCATCCATCCCGGGGCCACCGAGACCTGCGACGGCGACGACAACGACTGCGACGGTCTCATCGACGACGATGATGCCGGTGTAGTGGGCGCGGGAACCTACTATCGGGACTACGACGGCGACGGCTACGGAAGCTCATCGTCCAGCACCACGGCCTGCAGCGCCCCCAGCGGCTATGTCGCCGGTGTCACCGACGGGGTCGCCTTCGACTGCGACGACCGTGACGCCGGTGTGCACCCCGGGGCCACAGAGACCTGCGACGGTGCGGACAACGACTGCGACGGGCTCACCGACGACGACGACCCGGGCGTCACCGGCACCTCATCCTGGTACCGGGACTACGACGGTGACGGCTACGGCGACATCACCCGCAGCACCAGCGCCTGCTCGGCTCCCAGCGGCTATATCGCCGACTCCAGCGACTGCGACGACTACAGCAGCAGCGTGCATCCCGGCGCCACCGAGACCTGCGACGGCGACGATAACGACTGTGACGGGCTGACCGACGACGACGACTCGGGGGTCACCGGCACCAGCACCCTGTACGTCGACAGCGATGGCGACGGCTACGGTGACCCCTCCACCAGCACTATCGCTTGCTCCGGCGTCTCGGGCTGGGTCGCCAATAGCTCGGACTGCTACGACAGCAACGCCGACGCCAACCCCACCCAGGGCGGATACTTCGCCACCGATCGCGGGGACGGGTCCTACGACTACGACTGCAATGGCGTCAACGACCTGCAGTACACCGACCGCGGCAGCTGCGGCGGCTGGCCGGCCTGCACCACCTACGGCGGCTGGGCCAACTTCGTCCGCGCCTGCGGTACCAGTGACGACTACCTCACGTCATGCAGCACCAGCCTGACCAGCTGCACCGAGTACACCGAGATCCGCACCCAGGGGTGTAGGTAGGTGTGTCTCGTTGCCATGAACGGGAGCAGATAAACTGCTCCCCTACGTTGAATGTCCTCGTGACGCTCGAACGTAGGGGAGGACTTTATGTCTTCCCGCTGCCGCTAGGCGTCGGTGGTCAGGGCTACTTCGCGCCCACCCTGTGGGTGGCTGTCGACGGGCGCTGGTGGGCGCTTGGGGCTGATGAACCGTAGGCGGGCCGCGGTGGGCATGGGTGGCTCCTATCCCAAGCTCCCCGTCTGGGTCACGATGCCTATGCATCGACGCAGCAACGGCAAGCCCTGGTTCGGCTGGGTGTGCAGCCAGGCACGGATGGGGTGGTCCTTCTCGCTCGTGTAGACTTTGTGTCTAGGTTCTGCACGCAACGATGCTGGAGCTGTCGTGATCCCTCTGTCCCTACCCCTGCTGTTCGTGTTCACCAGTGCGTTTGCGCCTTCCAAGGCTGCGGATCTCTCGGACTCGGACGGGCTCACCCAGGCCGAGTCTACGGGAGACGCCCGCGGCGAGGCCCCCCCCGAGATCGTCGGCCCTCGGCTGCCCCAGGTGCTGGGCGGCGTGGCTCCCAGCTACCCGCCCACAGCCCTGGTCGAGGGACTGGATGGCATGGTGCTGCTCGAGGTGGGCGTCACCGCTGCCGGTGGGGTGGCGGGCTCGCGGATCATCGAGTCGTCGGACCCTCGCTTCGAGGTCCCGGCTATGGACGCCATGCTGGGCTTCCAGTTCTCACCCGCCATCGACGCCGAAGGGCAGATCACCACGGCGCTCATCCAGTACCGCATGATCTTCCGGGCCGAGGCCGCCATCCCCGTCTGCGCCGAGGGCTCTATCCGCGACGCTGAAGCGGGGATCACCCTGTCGTCCGTGCTGGTGACCGCCATCGGGCCTGCAGATGAGCAGCTGTACGCCACCACCGACATCGACGGGAGCTTCCGCTTTGTGGGCCTGGCCGAGGGCCTCTGGCGGCTGGAGATCTCGGGGGGCTCCCTGTACGAGCCCAAGAACCTGGACATCAACGTCGTGAGTGGCTCTGTGCAGGTGGTCGAGGCCACCCTCGAACGAGCGGCGTCCCGGGGTGAGAATGCCAACCTCACCATCCTGGTGGAAGACGAAGCCAGCGCCGACGAGGTCACCGAGCGGGTGATCCGCTCCGACGAGATCGAGTTCCTGCCGGGTACGTCCGGCGATGTGGTCAAGGCGGTCCAGAACCTACCCGGCGTGGCTCGGGCCCCCAGCGGCATCGGCCAGCTCATCATCCGCGGTACGCCTCCCGAGGACTCGGAGTTCGGGCTCGACGGCGCCCCCATCCCCCTGGTGTTCCACTTCAGCGGTCTCACCACGGTGCTGTCCACCGAGAGCATCGACGAGGTCGCCTATCTTGCGGGTTCCTACGGGGTTCGCTACGGCCGTGCCCTGGGTGGCTACGTGGACCTGCGGCTGAGTCCCGATCTCCCCGACGAGAACCGATCGGTGGTGAGCGTGGATGTCTACCAGGCCCAGATCTTCCACGAGCGCAAGCTCGGTGAACGCACCGCCCTGAGCATCTCGGGCCGCCGCTCCTACATCGACTCCGTGCTGACGCCTCTGCTCAGCAAAGGGGATCTCACCATCCAGGCGCCTCGCTACTACGACGGCCAGGTGCGCCTGCAGCACGAGACCCGGCGCGGCGACAGCGTCGATGCGTTGTTCTTCATGAGCGATGACCGCTTCCGCTTCCTGGGCAAGGACGCCGACGGGCAGGACGAGACCCTGGCGGCCTTGGCCACCAACTTCCAGAAGCTGCGGCTGCGCTGGCTGGTGGGGCTGGGGGGCGACTGGGCCCTCGAGAACCTGCTGCTCATGGGCCCCGAAGCCCAGACCTTCGAGTTCGCTCGTGGCAGCGAAGCCTACGAGAAGCGGCTGACCCTCGGGGTGCGGGAAGAGCTACGGCTCGAGGTGGACGAGGATCGGCGCCTGGGCACCCGCCTGGGTGTGGACCTGCTCTGCGGTCGCGACAGCTACCTGTACGATGTGGCGTTCTACACCGAGCGCGAAGAGGGCGAGGCCTGGTTCTGCGCCCCGGCTCCTTACGCCGAGCTCACCGCGCGGCTGGGGCCCGTCACCATCACCCCGGGTGTGCGGGGCGACATGCTGTTGCTGCCCGAGAGCACCCTGTTCGCCGCCGACCCCCGGCTGGGGATGCGCTGGGTGCTGGGTGAGTCCACCACGCTCAAGGTGGGAACCGGGCTGTACAGCCAGTTTCCCACCTTCCGGGAGCTGAACGCCGACGCCGGCGGCAACCCGGATCTGGTGGCGGAGCGCGCCTGGCAGAGCTCCGTGGGCCTCGAGCGTCAGCTCGGCTCGTCCATGCGGGCGGAGCTCACCGGGTTCTACAACGACCTGGACCGGCTGGTGGTGGGACGCGAGGATCGATTCTCGTTCTTCACCGGCCCACCCATCCGCAGGGACTTCGACACGGACCCCTACGACAACGCGGGCACCGGTCGAACCTACGGTGTGGAGCTGCTGCTGCGCTACACCGACGAGCTGACGGTGGCTCAGCTAGCCGCCACCTACAGCCGCTCCGAGCGCACCGGACGTGACGGGCTCACCGAGCTGTTCGAGTACGACCAGCCCCTGATCCTCAATCTGCTGGCCAGCCGCGAGCTTCCCCGCTCCTGGCGCATCGGCGCCCGCGCTCGCTACGGCTCGGGCAACCCCTACACGCCGGTGATCAACCGCATCTACAACCTGGACGATCGCAGCTGGCTGCCGGTCTACGACTCCGGTGAGTACGAGCGCCTGCCGGCGTTCTTCAGCCTGGATGTGCGGGTGGACAAGGGCTTCTCGTTCCGCCGGTGGGAGCTGACGACCTACCTGGACGTGCAGAACGCCACATTCTACAAGAACGTCGAGATCATGTCGTACTCCGCCGACTATGGCGAGGAAACGCCCATCGCGGGCCTGCCGGTTGTGCCCAGCTTCGGCTTGAAGGGGGAGTGGTAATGAACCCGCGCATCATGAGCATCACCCTGCTGACCACCCTCGCGGCGGTGGGCTGTACCGACGGCCCCAGCGACGACACCCTGGTGAACGAGCTGCGGGTGCTGGCCATCCAGGCCGAGCCCCCCGAGGCCGCCCCGGGCCAGGACGTCGAGCTCACGGTGACCATCACCGACCCGGCCGACACCGGCGCCGAGGTGCTGCTGTGGCACTGCACGGATCTGGGTACGGGCTGTCTCGAAGATGGCACCCCCCACACCTGGACCCAGGATCTGGAAGGAGACAGCGTGGGCGTCACGGCCACGGTGCCTGATGCCCTGGCGGCCTTCGCCTCGGACGAACCCGTGCGTGCCACCCTGGTGTGGGCCCTGGCCTGTGAGCCGGGCCTCTGCCCCCAGATCGATGACCCCGACGGCTGGGACCTGTCCAGCCCCACCGAGTGGCTGGCGGACCTGCCCATGCTGGGGGTGTCGCTGGCCTTCAACGCCATGGCCATCTCCACCCGGGACGATGGACTGCAGAACCCAGTGATCGAGCGGGTGGGGGACACGCCCATCGAGGCGGACCCGGGAGAGCTGGTGGCCCTGGACTTCACGGTTCAGCTCGACATCGCAGCCACGGTGGACACCCTGGCCTTCGGCTACGGCACCGCCGGCGGGTTCGGAACCACCGAGTACGCCATCGGTGACGACGGTGAGGTCACCCTCGAGTGGTATGCACCCGAAGACTCCGGCGCCGCGACCCTGTACGTGGTGGTCAACGACGGCGCGGGTGGCGTGGGCGTCTGGGTGGACCAGGCCACCGTGCGCTGATCTACTGCTCGAGCAGCCAGCTCACCATGAGCTCGAGCTCTTCGTCAGTGCCGTCGAAGTACTGCAGGTGCGTGTAGCCGTCGTGGTCCTTCTTGCGTTTCAGCCACCGTCGCAGGGAGCAGGGCTTGTATTCGTCGCCCAGGCCCTCGAGGGCCGGTCCGGTCACGGTCTGATCACCGAGCTTTGCCACCGATGCCGCGGGCACCGCGTGGCAAGCATTGCAGTTCTGGCCCACGAAGATGGCCTTGCCGGGGGCGTCGTCGGCCGCGACCGTGCCGCTGGCCGCGGAGAGCATCAGGGTCCCGAAGATCAGGGCGGCGGTGGTTGGAGCGGAACGTCCCATGGTGTGCCTCTCGAGGGGTAGCGACGCAGTATAGTCATGGCAGCGGGGGCTCGCTCGGCGTCATCGGACCGTGAGGGTCCGCAAGCGGTTCAGCGCCGCGGCCAGCTCGTGGCGGCGGGGGTGGATGATGTCGCCCACCGGTTCACGGTAGGGGGACAGGGCGTCCAGGCCCTCGGCGGCGAGGATGGCCCCGAGCTTGTCCAGCGCCCGGGGCATGGGTGTGGGCTCCGACAGCTCCGACAGCACCCGCATGGCGTGGCCCAGGGTGGCGGCGTGGGACGCATCGAGCACCTGTTCCACGGCCAGCAGGTCCACCTCTTCGCCGCCGTAGCTCACGCCTCGGTCGCTGCGGGCGCGCACGCGACCACGGCCCGAGGGCTCGAGGCTGCGGGGCTCGAGGGGGCGGGGAGCAGCTACGGGGAGCGGGCCCGGCGCCTGGGGGACGTCGCCGGCCAGGGCGTGGGCCTGGGCGGTGACCACCCGGGCTTCCCAGTTGTCCATGGCGATGACCGTGTCGGCGACCGCCAGGTAGTCCCCCACGCCGCCCACCACCATCACCAAGGACACGCCGCGATCGCTGTGGAGCTGCCGCACCCGCTCCACCAAGGGGGTGATGGGTTCCTTGTCCGGGGTGATGAGCTGCCGCATGCGGGCGTCCCGCACCAGCAGGTTGGTGGCGGAGCTGTCCTCGTCCAGCAGCAGCACCCGTGCGCCGCTCTCCATGGCCTCGGCGATGGCTGCAGCCTGAGAGGTGGAGCCGGACGCATCGTCGGTGCTGAAGGGGGCGGTGTCCCGCCCGCCGGGTAGGCCGCGCAGGAATGCGGAGATGTCCACCTTCTCCACCCGCCGGCCTTCCTCGGCCTTGACCTTGACCGTGTCGGGGTCGCTCACGACGCCCTCACGACCGTCACCGGGCCGGTGGTCCAGGTGGCCCCACTGCAGGGCCTGGAGCAGGGTGGACTTGCCGTGGAAGCCGCCGCCGACGATCAAGGTGACGCCCGCGGGGACACCCATGCCGCTCACCGGACCTCCCGGCGCGTCCAGGCTGACCCGTAGCTCGGGCGGGGAGGTGAAGGGCACGGCCCCTTCGAGGGGCTGGCGGTCCACCCCCGATGCACGGGGAAGCACCGAGCCATCGGCCACGAAGGCCACCAAGCCCTGCTCGCGCAGCTGGCGTCGCAGCGCCCGCTGGCACAGCACCGAGGCGATGTGCGTCTCGAGATGAGGTGCGAAGCGACCGGGCTGCAGGCGCTGGGCCAGGGCGGGCAGGTCTTCCATCAGCAGGGCCGCGGCCTGCTGGCCCAGGACCCGCCGACCCCGTGCGGGGAGGCCCACCTGTAGGCGCAGCTCGGCGGTGCCGTCGGCGTGTAGTCGCAGGGCCGAGCGAGGCAGGATCTCGGGACCTGGGCGGTAGACGCGCAGCTCGCCCGAGCGCCCGGAACCTCGGCGTTCCCCCTGCAGCCCGTGGCCGATGCGGCGCAGCAGCCAGTCCTCGGCGGCCTCGCGCTGGTCCGGATCGGTGCAGGTGGCGGTGTCGATGCCGGTGGGCGCGAACACCCGCAGCCGGGAGGGGGCGGCGAAGGGGTCGCCCTGGACGTGGTCCACCGCCAGCTCGAGGGCGCCGAGGCGCCAGCGACCCTTCAGGTCCCGGAAGGCGGGGTAGGGGCGCCCGTCGATGCGACGGAGCAGGGACTCGAGTCGGGGGCGGTCGGTCATCGAGTGAGGAGTAACCGGGGTGGGGTGGTGGTCGTGGTCGAGGTGCGGGGTGATCGGTGTGGCCGTGGTGGCGCACGGTGTTGGTGATGAAGATTGTCGATGCTCCTTCCCCCGTGCCCTCGCGCCGCCTTGCGTGGCTGGGGTGGTATCGGGGGCTGGGCCTGCTGGTGCTGCTGGGGCTGCCGGGGGGGGCTTCGTGCGGAGCCGGGCGAACCACCAGCGGAGGTGGACGACTCGCTGCCCATGGTGATGGGGACGCTGGAGGGGGCGGCGATGATGTTTCCTTTTCCTGGCGTGGGGGCGAGGGCGTCCTTCGAGCTCAGTCATGGCCTCGACATGCGCTTGGGGGCGGGCATCCACCTGACGGTCGATTGGGATCCTCCCACGCCCATCGAGTGGAGCGGCGAGCTGCCGGAACAGACCCTGAGGCCATTTGCGGCCGTGAGCACCACCTCTCACCTCGGGTGGTCGTTCCCCGTGAGCGGCGGCGCGGTCATCGGTGCGGTGGTGTCGGTGGACACCGTGTGGTTCGTCGAGCGCGGTGCACGCAGCGTCGGGAACGAGCGCGGGCGGCAGCGATAGCGGCTGGCCGGAGGGTCTTCCTGTGACGCGGGCCGTTCTGGGCGTGCACGAGGATGCGCTCGAGCGCTCGTCCTCGTGAGCGGCTCACGGGTTATTCTGCTGTCCTTCTCAGAATCCCTGCGCACAGAGGACACCGCCATGCAAGAACCCACCATCGATCCTGCCGCCCTCGAGATCTGGGCCGACTACCTCATCGATCACTCTGTCGGGGGTGTGGGCCCTGGCGACACCGTGATGGTCAAGGGCGAGCGCATCTGCTGGCCGCTCATGGCGATCCTCGAGCGCAAGATCATCGAAAACGGCGGCACCCCAGACGTCTACCTGGTGCCCCCCAACAACGAGCGCGGCCGCGTCTGGTCCGCGGACATGGCCCGCACCGGCACCCCGGATCAGATCGGGAACACCCCGAGCTGGAACAAGGATCGCTACGAGGTGATGACCAAGTACATCGAGGTGCTCGGCGCCGAGGACCCCACCATGTACACGGGCCTGAGTCCCGAGCAAGCCGGCCTGCTGGCCAAGGCCGACAACCCCTTCAGCACCCTGCGCCTGGCGCGCACCTGGGTCATCACGCTGTACCCCACACCGGGCATGGCCAAGGCCGAGGGCATGGAATTGGACGAGTACGTGGACTTCATCGTCCGTGCCTCCACCCAGGACCCCCAGCCCCTCAAGGAAGCCGAAGAGCAGCTCGAGCCCCTGTTCAACAAGGCCAGCAAGGCCACCGTCATCACGGAGCACCCCCACGATGGCCGTGAGCTCACCCTCACTATGGACCTCTCGAAGAGCCATGCGGTGCTGTGCTACGGCCTGCGCAACTTCCCCGACGGCGAGATCTTCACCAGCCCCGACGCCAACAGCGTGCAGGGCGAGATCTTCGTGGACCTGCCGGTGAGCTACGGCGGCGTGGACATGCAGGGCATCTACCTGAAGTTCGAGGCCGGCCGCATCGTGGAGTACAGGGCCGACCAGGGCTACGGGCAGCTCGAGGCCATCATCGAGACGGACGAGGGCTCCCACCGCCTGGGTGAGTTTGCCCTGGGCATGAACCCGGGCCTCGAGAAGGTGCTCAAGCACCCGCTGTTCGTCGAGAAGGTCGGCGGCACCATGCACATCGCAATCGGCATGTCCTACGAGGACTGCTACGTGGCGGACCCGGCCAGCGACGAAGGCAAGGCCCGTCTGCAGGCCTTGGTGGAACAGGGCGTGTGCAACCAGTCCGCACAGCATGTGGACATCGTCACAGACTTCCGTCCTGGTGGCAGCGGCCGCCGGGTGCTGCTGGATGACGTCGAGGTGGTGGTGAAGGACGGCCTGTGGGTGCTCGCTTAGACGCCGATTAGGGCGTGCCCCAGGTCCCGGTTCCCGCGTCGTACACCCGGCCCGCGGCAGTGGTGCTGGGCACGCTGCCCGAGAGGGTGTCGTAGAACAGCTTGATGCTGCCGCCTGCCGTGGTGCCGCCGTCGCCCGCTCGTGCGCTGAGGTAGGGCGTGTCGGTGTCGATGGCCAGGTCCTGGGCCTCGAGGCAGATGGTGCCGCCGGCGCCCGGGGCACCCGCGCCGCCGGTGCTCGAGCCGCCGTTGTCCTGGCCGCCGCCGCCGCCGCCGGACCCGTTGGCCAGGATGGCGGCGGTGGACTCGATGAGCAGAGTGTCCACGGCGTAGAGCAGGATGGCGCCGCCACCGGCCCCACCGCCGCCACCGCCGGCTTCCTGGTACCCGCCGCCGCCGCCACCGCCGCCGCTGCCCAGAATCAGGCTGCAGTCGGTGCTGGTGTCGCCGTTGCTCGCGCTGGCGAGGTAGCCGCCGGTGGCGCCCACCAGGCCGGTGCGGCCCGAGGTGCTCGCCCCTGCGCCCGCGTAGAGGCCGGCGCCCACGCCGCCCACCGCCGTGTCCTCGCCGGCGCCCACGCCGCCGGTGCCGCCAGCGCCGCCGCCCGCGGAGTCCTGTGATGAGCTGTTCCACTGGGTGCCGCCGCCGCCGCCGGCGCCGTAGCCGCCACCGCCGCCGCCGGACCAGTTGTCGCAGCCCGACACGCCGTCGCCACCGCCGGCGGAGAACTCGCCTTCGCCACCGGCCCCAGGGGAACCCGAGGACGCGGTCACGCCGGTGGTGCCGATGGTGCCCACGGCGCCGTCGCCGCCGTCGTTGCCGTCGTTGCCGGAGCAACCCGTGCCGCCGCTGCCGCCGCCGAAGAGGTTGCCGTCTCCACCGGGGTGGCCGCTGCCCGTGCCCACGCCGCCGGGGGAGCCGCCGCCACCGCCACCGGTGTTGCTACCGGCGCCAGGGCCGCCGTCGCCGCCCAGGCCGCTGTCGCCGCCGTACCCGCGGTAGCTGACCGACCCGTAGCCGCCGCCACCGCCCGCACCGCCGCCGTAGCCGCGGCCCGAGGCCGTGATGGTCCCGGCCACGAGGATCTCGTTGGCGAATAGGGCTAGCCAGCCGTCGGCTGGGTCGGTGACCGCTGCGTCGCTGGATGCGACCCCGGCGCTCGCACCGTCCGCAGCGCCCCAGCCCTGGACCATCACCGTGGTGCCCGCGTCGATGTCCACGGTCTCGAAGTAGTGCTCGCCATAGCTTGCGTCCGCGCCGGCCTCGGGCCAGTCCATGCTGGCTCCGCCCCATGCATCGTCGGCGCGCAGATCGGCGACGTCGCCGGTCCAGGTGGTGGCTTCCGCCACTTGCACGACGTCGCTGGTGACGAAGTCCGTGCAGGACACGCCGCCCGCCACGACGCGCACCGAGACGTAGTACTCTGCGCCTTCCCAGGCTCCGCTGAGGGTCAAGCCCAGCAGGGTGTCGGCGGTGGGTGAGCCCATGTCCGTCCACGTCATCACGTCGCTGTCGCCGGCGCTGCTGCCCACGGCCAGCTCGTAGCTGTCAGCCGCAGGCTCGCTGTCCCAGTTGGCGTAGAGGTAGCCGTCACCTGTGGTCACCGGGCTGTACTGGTAGTGCAGGCTCTCACCTGCGCTGAGGGAGCCGGCTCGGATGGCGGCAGGCAGCAGATCGTCTGTGGCGCCGTCGCAGTCGTTGTCCAGGCCGTCGCAGATCTCTGCTGCGGTGGGGTACACGCTGCTGGCGCTGTCGTCGCAGTCTGTGCTGTCCGCGCTGTAGCCGCTGGGCGTGCTGCAGGCGGTGGTGGTGCTGCTGCTGTCGCCGTAGCCGTCGCCGTCCGCGTCGGCGTACCAGGTCAGGGCGTCTGTGGCGTCATCTTCGTCCACACCGCCATCGCAGTCGTTGTCCATGCCGTCGCAGGTCTCGGTGGCGGCTGGGTTTACGGCGCTGTCGGTGTCGTCGCAGTCCGTGTCGTCGCCGAGGTAGCCAGAAGGCTGATCGCAGGCGATGTCCGTGGTCGTGGCGTCACCGTAGCCGTCGCCGTCCACGTCGGCGTACCAGGTCAGGGCGTCTGTGGCGTCATCCTCGTCGATGCTGCCGTCGCAGTCGTTGTCGATGCTGTCGCAGATCTCGGTGGCGGCGGGGTTCACGGCGGCGTCATCGTCGTCGCAGTCCGTGTCGTCGCCGAGGTAGCCGGAGGGCTGATCGCAGGCGATGTCGGTGGTGTTGGCGTCACCGTAGCCGTCGCCGTCGGCATCGGCGTACCAGGTCGCGGCGTCGGACGCGTCGTCTTCGTCCACCGTGCCGTCACAGTCGTTGTCGATGCTGTCGCAGGTCTCGGTGGCCGCGGGGTTCACGGCGCTGTCCGCGTCGTCGCAGTCGGTGCTGTCGGCCACAAAGCCGCTGGGCATCGTGCAGGCGACGTCCGTGGTCGTGGCGTCACCGTAGCCATCAGCGTCGCTGTCGGCGTACCAGGTCGACGCGTCGCTGGCGTCGTCTTCGTCCACGCTGCCGTCGCAGTCGTTGTCGATGCCGTCGCAGATCTCGGTGGCGGCGGGGTTGACCGCGGCCGCTGCGTCGTCGCAGTCGCTGCTGTCGGCCGTGAAACCGCTGGGCTGCGCGCAGGCGGCGGTGGTGGAGCTGGCGTCGCCGTAGCCGTCGCCGTCTGTGTCGGCGTACCAGGTGAGAGCGTCAGCGGAGGCGTCCTCGTCCACGCTGCCGTCGCAGTCGTTGTCGATGCCGTCGCAGATCTCGGTGGCGGCGGGGTTGACCGCGGCCGCTGCGTCGTCGCAGTCCGTGCTGTCGGCCACGAAGCCTGTAGGCTGGCTGCAGGCGGCGGTGGTGGTGCCGACGTCGCCGTAGCCGTCGGCGTCGGTGTCGGCGTACCAGGTGAGAGCATCAGCGGAGGCGTCCTCGTCCACACTGGCGTCGCAGTTGTTGTCGATCCCGTCGCAGAGCTCGGTGGCGGCGGGGTTGACCGCGCTCTCCGTGTCGTCGCAGTCCGTGCTGTCGGCCGTGAAACCGCTGGGCTGGCTGCAGGCGGAAGTGGTGGTGCCGGCGTCGCCGTAGCCGTCGGCGTCGGTGTCGGCGTACCAGGTGAGCGCATCGGCTGCGTCGTCTTCGTCTACGCTGCCATCGCAGTCGTTGTCGATGCCGTCGCAGAGCTCGGTGGCGGCAGGGTTGACCGCGCTCTCCCTGTCGTCGCAGTCCGTGTTGTCGGCCACGAAGCCACTGGGTGTGGTGCAGGCGTCGGTGGTGGTGCCGGCGTCGCCGTAGCCATCGGCGTCGGTGTCAGCGTACCAGGTGGCCGCGTCAGCGGCGTCGTCTTCGTCCACGTCACCGTCGCAGTCGTCGTCCTCGCCGTTGCAGTACTCGACGGCCCCGGGGAACTGGGCTGCGTCGCTGTCGTCGCACTCCTCGCAGGCGGCGTAGCCGTCGCCATCGGCGTCGGCGTAGGACACCGATCCGTCGCAGTTGTAGTCGTTGGAATCGGAGCAGTCGGTCTCTGTGGCGCCAGGGTTGTAGGCGGCGTCGTTGTCGTCGCAGTCGCCGCTGTACTCCACGTGGCCGCTCGGAGCGTCGCAGGCGGTGACCATGGCGTAGTCGTCGCCGTAGCCATCACCGTCCGAGTCCGCGAACCAGGACGTGACGTCCAGCGCGTCATCCTCGTCCACCGTGCCATCGCAGTCGTCGTCCTCGCCGTTGCAGTACTCATCGGCTCCGGGGAACTGCGCCGGGTCGGTGTCGTCGCAGTCATCACCGTCGAGTACGTAGCCCGAGGGCTGAGCGCACTGGATCAAGGCGGTGTCGGTGTCGCCGAAGCCGTCGCCGTCCATGTCGGCATACCAGCTGGTGTCCGCGTCCACCGCGTCCTCGTCCACGTCGCCATCGCAGTCGTCGTCTTCGCCGTTGCAGTACTCGTCGGCTCCAGGGAACTGTGTGGCGTCGTCGTCGTCACAGTCTTCACCGTCGAGCACGTAGCCCGAGGGTTGGGTGCATTGGATCAGGTCGTTGTTGGCATCGCCGAAGCCATCGCCGTCCACGTCGGCGTACCAGACGGTCTCCGCGTCTACTGCGTCTTCGTCCACCTCTCCGTCGCAGTCGTTGTCGATGCCGTCGCAGATCTCGTCGGCACCGGGGTGGATGCTGGCATCGTTGTCGTCGCAGTCCTCGCCGGCGTAGACGCCGTCACCGTCGGCGTCGATTTGCTCGGGCGGGGCCGTGTCCACCGGCTTGTCGGTGTCGGGGGTGCGGCAGCCCACGATGGAGATGAGCAGGAGGCTGGTGATGAGCGAAGGGCGCATGTTCGTTCCCGGGGCTGCGATGGGCCTGCGGAGTGTAGGCTTCAGGATGAGCAGGGTCCAGAGCGGAGTTCCTGGGGCGTGCCCCCAAGCTGACCCCTCAACCCCGGCGTGCTTGGGGTAGGAGTGGACAACCCGCTCCGGAGGAACCTTATGCGCGCTCTCGTATCTCCCCTCGTGCTTCTTCTCGCCGTTGGCTGTTTCAAAGCCGAGGGTAGCTTTCCCGGTGAGTGTTGGGACGGCGAAGACAACGACGGCGACGGCGTGGTCGACTGCAACGACCCCGACTGCTCCGGCTCCATCGAGTGTTCCGATGACACCGACACGGACACCGATGCCGACGCGGACACCGACACGGATACAGACGCCGACGCGGATGCCGACGCCGACGCCGACGCCGACGCCGACGCCGACGCCGATGCCGATGCCGATGCCGACAGTGACGCCGATACCGATGTGGGGCTGGTGGGCGAGGTCGAGTATCTAACCACCGAGGATGGTCGGGTGGTCTGCGACGCCACCATCGACCTGGTGGGTGTCCCCTACACGGGCAGTTGTCCGGGCTGCGACTTCGCCTTCGATATCGCCGCCACCATCCGTTCGGACGACAGCGCCGCGGGCTGCGAGCTGGACCCCTTGTTGTCCTACGTCGACAGCGACATCTACGTGAACACGCTGATGGCGTACATGCCCAGCTATACGGGCTCGTACGATATCTATCGCGACGTCTTCGCCACGGGCTACTCCATCGACCGTTCGAGCTATGGCATGGGCTACTATGCCGGTCCCTACTGGTACATGCTCTCCTACCAGGGCTCCGAGTTGTCCGACTTCCAGTGGCGAGGAGACGAGATCGAGTGGAGCTTCGCCTACACGACCGACGGGCTCTCCGAGGACCAGTTCTACAACGACTGCGGAAACGCCCGGACAGACGACCTCGAAGATGAGGTCGTGGCCAGCAATTGGGGCCAGTCCGAGATCTCCTGCGGCACCACCGAGGTGGACGTCTGGACCTTCGCGGCCACCAGCGGCCAGACCGCGCTCATCGCGGTGGACACCGTCGCCTCGGGGACCGCCTTCGATCCGATGCTCTTTGTCAACGATCCCACGGGATGTACCCTGAACAAGAGCGATGACAGCTTCGACTGCACCTACCCGCCGCCGAGCTACCAGTGCCCCTCCACCGAGCAGGTCCTGCGGCTGTCGGGCACCTACCAGGTCGTGGTGGCCAACCTCGATAACTGTGCGGGTTCGGTCGGCGAGTACAAGCTGGTGGTCGATCTGGACGGGAGCAATCCGACCTTGACCCTGCTGCACGACGACGTCGAACGCTTCGTGGGCGGCGCCACCACCGCCTTCGACATCACGGGCTTTGCGGTGATCGGCGAATAGGGTCGGTGCACCCCGCTGGATAGCGCCCCCTGCGGGTGCTATGGTTCGGGCCCTTTTTTCAGGAGGCTCGCATGCAGACCCGTCGCGCCGTCGGCTTTGACAATGAGAAGTTCCTCGAGGCCCAGTCTGCGGCCATCCTCGAGCGGGTCGAGCGCTTCGGCGGCAGGCTCTACATCGAGTTCGGTGGGAAGTTCCTGTCCGATCAACACGCCGCCAGGGTCTTTCCCGGGTTCCACCCCAACGTGAAGATCCGGCCTCTGCAGCGCCTGAAGGACCAGATCGAGATCCTCTTCGTGGTCAACGCCAAGGACGTCCAGCGCGGGCGCGTGCGCGGCGACTGGGGTCTGACCTACGATCTGGCCACCCTGCGCACCCTCGACGATCTGCGCAAGCGTGGGCTGCCTGTCTCCGCCGTGGTCATCACCCGCTTCAAGGGTCAGCCCTCGGCCATCCAGCTCAAGAGCCGCATCGAGAAGCGCGGCGTGCGGGTGTTTACCCACTTCAGCGTGCCTGGCTACCCCGACGACGTGGACATGGTAGCCAGCGACAAGGGCTTCGGCATCAACACCTACATCCCCACCACCAAGCCCATCGTGGTGGTGGCGGGCGCGGGCCCTGGCAGCGGCAAGATCGAGACGGCGCTGCAGCAGATGTGGCACGAGCAGCAGCAGGGAATCACCGCCGGCTTTGCCAAGTGGGAGACCTTCCCGGTCTGGGATCTGCCCCTCGATCATCCCGTGAACATCGCCTACGAAGCGGCCACCGCCGACATCCGCGACAAGAACATGATCGATCCCCACCACCTGGCCGCCTACGGGGTCGAGACGGTCAACTACAATCGCGACGTCGAGCACTTCCCCATCCTGCGGGCCCTGATGGACCGCATCGTGGGCACCGGCGGCGACCTGCCGCGCTACCGCTCGCCCACCGACATGTGCTGTAACTGTGCCTCCCAGGGCATCATCGATGATGCCGTGGTGCGCGAGGCGTCGCGCCAGGAGATCGTCCGCCGTTTCTTCCGGTACAACTGGGAGCTGATCATCGGCGTCGAGAACGAAGAGACCGTGGCCATCGCACGGCGACTCATGGAGCGCGTGGGCGTGACCGTACAGGAGCGCGCCACAGTGCAGCCCGCGCGGGACGCAGCGGCCACGGCCGAGCGCAAGCCCGGCAAGGGCTGGAAGGAGGCCTTCTGTGGCGCGGCCATCGAGCTGCCCGACGGCACAGTGGTCACCGGCATGAACTCCGAGCTGCTCTACAGCACCGCCGCTGCGGTGATCAACGCCATCAAGGTGTTGGCGGGTATCCCCGAGAACATCCACCTGCTCTCGCCCCTGGTGATCCGGAACCTGGTCAGCCTCAACGAGGTCCTGGGCGACGGAACGGACAGCCTCGACATCGCCGAGGCGCTCGCTGCGTTGTCGGTCAGCGCTGCGCACAACCCTGCGGCCGAGGCGGCCTTCGAGATGCTGCCGGTGCTCAAGCAGTGCGAGATGCACATGACCCACGTGCCCACCGAGTCGGATCAGGAAGTGCTGCGCAAGC